>BNJV01002937.1_pt1:297500-484648 | contig 484648 bp, 692 predicted proteins | sample 8540591 | NCBI WGS metagenome assembly BNJV01 (sample SAMD00202457, study PRJDB9452) | human saliva metagenome | host: Homo sapiens | reverse complement strand
TATAAACATATCGACAACCTTTTAAGAGCTTTAGATATTCTGCTTCACTACGCAAACTATCTCGTTTTTGCAAGCTACAAAAATGTTATGAAAATCATTTATTTGCATTTTTATCTTCTTCTTTTCTCCAAAACAAAAAGGCGGTTAGATTTTTACTCTAATCACCTTTTGATTCTATAACCTTGTTTATTCTATTTCATTACAACCCATTTACCTGATTTGGTAGAGCCTTCTCTTTTAATCTTACCGTCTGCTCTTAATTTTTTTATGTGATAACGAACTCCGTCAAAAGAAACATTTAAATGTTCCGCAATTTGTTTTGCTGTAATATTTGGCTCCATCATCATCAATTCAATAATTCTATTCGATACGGATTTCTCAATTTTTATTTCTTGGGTAGTTTCTTGGATAGTTTCTTGGGTAGTACTACCATTAAACACCTTTAAAAACTCTGAATTTATACCCATAACTGCGTTAGTATAGTTATCTTCTTCATTGTCCGGATAAAACTTAAGTTCAGGAGAACCATTTTCTAATAGTGCATCTTTTGCTCGCCTTATGCCCGATCCGTAAGACTCTATCAAATTTAATGAAAAGAACATATCTTTAAGTTCTTTATTAAGATACTCGTCTATCAAAAACTTCTATCCCTATTAAGAGCTTCGATAGTTACAGGAGGAAGTGGTCTGTTATGGTTTACAAAAGAAATTCTATCCTTGTAAATATATATTCCTACATATTCAGGCGTATCATATTCTTTATGCAAAAATAGCATTAGTATGAGTTCCTCAAATGCTGTAAGAGGATAGTTATAGACTATCTTATGCTCAATTTTATCAGCTTCCCTTATGGTGTGTGAAGCCATAATATTATCTTCAAAATATTTACTGACTTGTTTTGCCTGTATCCAAACCGGACCATCAAATTTCTTTGATTCCATTTTATCCGTTCCATCTATTTCTCTAATGATTTCAACATGGGCATTTTGAAATAAATTTATCCGGTGTTTCGGAAAACATCAGCACGGCAAAAGTTTTTAGCTCTATATCCTCCATACTCACTTTCACTTACAAGTCCCATACTCTTTGCCATATCAAGCTTGGACATTTCTCTAATATCTTTCTTGGCTCCCGTCTGAAGCAGATATTCTTTCATGTATTCATAGCTTAAATCATCTATGGTAGCTGTATCGTTCAGATTTGAACTAAACGAAAAAAATTAGCGAATTTCTTCAAAGAAATTCAAATTCTTCGGTTGGATTGGGAAGTCTCGAATCTCTGCCAACTCTGATATATCTTCCTGCTTTTAACCGAATATCTTTATCTTTTTCTGCTTTTTCGCTTGTTTGAAACGGACCGTTATTACTACTTTCTACCGCAATTACAATATAATATTCATCATCAATTTGATCCGAAATAATGTGATAGTTGGTTTTAGGATGGATATTGGAAAGAAGAGATTTTAATTCATTTTCAATACCTTCAACTTTAGACTCTTTTATCCCCTCTATCGGTCTTTTTAGGAATTGCCTTTTCTCCCGTTTCTTTATTATCAACTTCTTCAATTCCAACAAACAACAAGCCTATCTCATTGTTCATATAGTTATTGGCAAAAGGCACAAGCAGTTTTTAGAATTTTTATCTTTAAAATTTGCCGACTTTTTATATTCGATAAAACTGCTTTCTATGTTTTAGTTTTTCAAGAATGTTATGAGCCATTCTCTTTATATCTAAAAATCTGCATAATACCTCCTTTTTCAAAAAATATTTCAATATATTATAGCACTTTTAGAGTGTTTTTACTCTGAAATTAGTTGTATCTTACTTTTATCATATATGGCTCCTTTATGTGATTTTATTGAGTTTTTGTCACCCCAATTTTACCACAAATGGACTGCTCTTTATCATTCACTTAATAAGTGAATGATAATATTTAGTAAAAACGGTCAAATGAAAATCTAACTTCTACACCCCGTAGAAATAAGTCTTGCAAGATACCCTCGTGATTTTTTTGGTCTATACTTTATCATGGTTCCGCCCGCAGTTGGAAAGGAAAGAATCATGAGTAAAGAGATCAAAGGAAACGGAAAACACCTTTCCTGGATGACCGTTCTACCCTCCAGGCTGGACTGGATCAGAAAAAGTCTTTCCGCGCCATCGCGAAAGAACTCCACAAGGATCCATCAACGCTTGCCAAAGAGGTAAAACTCAATCGGACAGGTTATGGTCGATGTTCTTATACCAGTTCCCTCGAAGGCCTCTGTAAATACACTCGTTTATGTAAAAACAAACCTATGTCATAGCAGAACCAAATGTAAGGCTTCTCTGTGCTGCAGATGCAGGATACACGATTGCCGCCGGATTTGCCCGGATTTTGTAAAATTCGACTATATCTGTCCCTGCAACCGAAAAGGCCCCTTTTCGTCTGCAACATCTGCTCCAGATTCAACAGATGCGACTGCTTCAGGTTCAAATATAAAGCCACTGCCGCACAGTCTTGCTATGAGGACAGACTCAGAGATACGCGTACCGGAATTGATATGACGGCAGAACGTCTCGAACTGCTTGACCAGATTGTTACCCCAAGAATCAAAAAAAGGCGACTCACCGCAAACGATCGTCAGAAATAATCCAGGGGCTCAAAGTCTCGTCACGAACAATCTATAACTATGTCGATCAGGGCCTCCTGTCCGTTAAAAAAATCTCGACCTTCCTAAAAGGTCGTTTACAAAGCCCCGTGTAAAGAAAAAGACTATCCGGCAAAAGATGCCGGGATCTTTACCGGCCGCACCTACAATAACTTTCTGGAGCTCGTCCGGAGCGATCCTGAAAGGGCAGCAAAAAACCGTTGAGATGGACACAGTTGTCGGTTCCAAAGGATCTAGAAAAGTCATCCTTACACTTTTCTTCCGGCCGTATAAACTTCAACTTCTTTTCTTATGCCGGACAAAACAGCGCCCAGCGTAAAGACCGTGTTTGACAGGCTAGAGACCAAACTGACACCTATAGGATTCCAGCAGGCTTTTTCCTGTAATCCTGACCGACCGGGGACTGAATTTTTCCGACCCTGATTCCCTCGAGACAGGGATTCAATCTAAGATGCGGACCAGTATTTACTACTGCGATCCAATGTCTCGAATCGAAAGCGCACTGCGAAAGAAATCATGAATATATCCGCAAAGTGCTTCCCAAGAAGAGTTCTTTTGACAGTCTGACCTGTTATGACATCAGAAAGCTTTGCTGGCACATCAATTCAACAAGAGGGCGAGCCTGAATGGCCAGTCCCCAATCAAGCTCGCCAGTCTCCTTTTTACCGAAGGAGATATTTGAAGCGCTCGATCTGAGAGATCCCCTCAATGAGATCAATCTCACGCCTACGCTTTTTGAAATAATCAATTAAGCAATTGAAACTGCGGACGGTACCAAATCTGAAATACCCCAGTATCCCGGCATGTGGAAGTTAGTTTTTCAAAAACCGCCCAGATGCCTTGTTCCGTATACGCATTTTTAGGCTTAAGCCTTCAGATCGAGCCCTCATAAGATCATTATACCGCCATCTGAAGTCCCCGCAAGCCTATAAAAATAGAAGTTAGTCGTGCATGTAGAATTTAACTTTTCATGTAGAACTTCGATTTTCAATCGACCATTTAGTAAAAACATAGTAATCATGGACGCTTTCATCCACTTTCATGGTGTTAACACGAATAATTTAGGTTAAATGTATATCAATTATAGTAGCTCTTATATCAAAGAATAACTTTCCACCTGTTCCACCAAATCTAAAAATAAGCTCAGAAAAATCTCCCCGCAATTTCCTCAAGATCTGTATAGTCATTATTATATCCTCGCACCTTACCGCTTTTCCAAGTCTATAAATACAATGCTTCCGTCACCTAAGCCTCCGACAGGAAAGGCTTTCCCGTGTTCACATTCGCTCATATACTCCTCGTATGCTTCTTCAAAGAATGTATAGTTTTCTTCAAGCTCCTTCAAGTCAAAAATCCACGGTTCCGCCAAATAGCAGCCTCCCAGGTTAAGAAGCAGCCAACGGTACTCTGACGGTATGAAGCCATAATTTAATTCAAACTTTTTATATTATCCTCTGACTCCGGCCTGATACCTTTTGTGAAGACGCTTGCTTCATAAGCCGCCTTAATCCTTTCCAAGTGTTTTTCTAAAACACATTACACATTTTCGCTCCTCAATGAAATTACAGATGCTTTATTATATAGAGATTGACATTCCCTTTATTTCTTAGCTTATCCCTTAAAATTTAGTATATTTTTAAGGGATAAAAATATATTATTGCCTCTCCAACAATGCTACTGTTTCCACATGCCCCGTCCTTGGGAAGTTATCAATGCCCACCCACTTCTCCAGCTCATATCCACCTTCTCTTAGGTACTTCATATCTCTCGCCAGGCTTCCCGGGTCACAGCTTACATAGACAATTCTCTTGGGGCTGAGTTCTAAAACTGCGGAAAGACAGGCTTCATCACAGCCTTTTTCTGGGGGGTCTAAGGAGACCACATCTACCAGATTTCCCCACATCCTTTCCCTCTCTCTTCTGTTCCTCCACCCACTTGGGAAGGACTTCTTCAGCCGCCCCCACAAAGAACTCTGTATTATGAAGACCGTTCTTTTCCGCATTTTTCTTGGCATTCTCAATCGCTTCCGGAACGATTTCCAGTCCGTAAACCTGCTTAGCCTTTTTGGGCAAGAAATAGGAAATGGTACCGATTCCGCAGTAGCAGTCCCAAACCGTTTCTTCTCCTGTAAGGGCTGCATATTCAAGAGCTTTCCCATAGATTTTTCTCGGTCTGCATGGGATTCACCTGATAAAATGAGGGCGCGGAAATAGAGAAGCTAAGCTCCCCGATTTTATCCTCTATGCTGTCTTTTCCGTAAAGGCAGCGGGTTTCTCTTCCTAAAATAGCATTACCGCTACCTTCGTTGATATTCATAGAAAGGCCAACAATCCTTCCTTGCACTGTCCCATTTTTCCCGCAATACACATCCGCTTCGCTTTGCGCGTCCATTCCACAATGTATATCTGCTTCACTTTTTGCGTCCGCTCCACAATGTATATCCGCTTCTCTCTCTGTGTCCACACCACATCGTCCATCCGCTTCACTTTCTGCATCCATTCTACAGGAAACCTCCGCGTCTCTTTGTAAATCGCCTTCCTCAACACTTAACGATAGCTCATGTAGCTTCTCCCAAAGCTCTTTTGCGTGAGGCAGATTCTTTCCGTTTAACACAAGGCAGAGCAGGATTTCCCCTGTGGAAAAGCCCTTTCTCAGGAAAATGTGACGAAGCAGACCTTTTCCTGTTTCTTCCTCATAGCCGGAAATTTGATATTCTCTTGCCCAGTTTTTAATACACCTTAAAATCAAAGGATTCTCCGCACTATTAATCAGGCAGTCCTCGGTTTCAATGATGCGGTGGCTATGAAAGCCGTAGAAGCCCATGCACTACGAGAATCATAACTTTCCTGTTCATTCTCTGATTCCTTCTTGCTTTTTTTACAGGAGCTCCTCCACCAGCTGTTTTTTTCCTCTGCAATTCTTTCCCATTCTGCACGGATACTGGGCTTTATTCCGATAGCGCTCAGTCTTTCCCCCGAGGATTCCCTCTCCTTTCGCGTGCACTTCCTCTTCCGGAATGCCTGCAATCCGAATGAGGCTTTGGGCGATTCTGTCCTCTTTCCATGCAAGCTCCTTTTCATAGGATAAATGTTGCAACTGACAGCCTCCGCATTTTCCCGCGACAGGGCAAAGGGGTGCAATGCGATACGGGGAAGGCTTTAGTAGCTTTTCCACCTTGGCATAGGCGTAATTCTTTTTCACCTTTAAAATTCTGGCTTCTACTACGTCTCCCATCACGCTGTCCTTCACGAAAAAACCAAGCCGTCCTTTTTTTCCGACGCCTTGGCCTTCTTCCGTTAAGTCCGTAATTTCTAAAATGACGAGATCATTCTTTTTATAGCTTTTCGTATTTTGCACTCTTTCATTCGACTGTAAGCTTTCTTCCTGATTGCTTTCCTGATTGCTTCCCTGATTGATTTTCCGGTTAATCTCGTTTCCTGTTTTCTGCATAGACATCTTCAACCTTACTGCTTTTAGAGCAAACTCTTCGCCCTTCAGCCTTTCAAACCTTCGCTCTACAGCTCTCTCCCTCTTTCTCTGTACTTCTATCCCTGTAGCACCCTGCTCCTACCAACGCAAAAACAAACTCACAAGGCTTAAAAAGGGGAGCGCCCCTTGCTTAAGGATAATCGTCTTATCCGAGCTGAGTCCTCCATACACCGCAACTAAAAACATGATGCTTAAGATCACAACGGAAAGCTCCATGTTTCCGCCTCCCGGCCTGTAAGTACCGTAAAGAAGGGCGATTCCCAATAAACCGTTATAAATGCCCTGATTTTTAAAGAGTGTATTCAGTTTTTTCCCTTTCAAGTCCTTCACACTCATTTTGAATACGCGGGCGGTGCTCTCACTGTCCGTCATAAAGGTTTCCAGCAGCATGATATACAAAAAGAGTACCGCACTGCCGCTCATAAGCATCTTATTTACGATACTGAATTCCATCTTATTTTTCTCCCTGTTTTTCTCTATGTTTTCCTCGATGAGTCTGGCATAGAACATGTTGCCGTATTGGTAGCGATAGCCACCATTTTCTTCAACAGCAATCTTATTTCGATAGGGGACCGTCTTCCCTCCGGACATTTCCTTCGCAAAGCTCTCCGCAAGACTGTCCTGATACAGACCGCCATGCTCCTTCACATAATAGAAAAGCCGATTCCGTAGTTGTAGGCCTGCCAAACCGACTTTACATCGAGAGAAAGCTCTCTCGCCTTCATTTTCAGTTCCTTATAATAGCTTAGTCCCTGCTCAATGGACTCCTCTGTATCCAAGGTATTTACAGGAAGTCCTTTGGACTCACTGGACTGCATAACATCCTTAAGTCTTCCCCCGGACTCCACATTCATAATCGCGTAAAGTACTTCGAGATCGGCACTCAAGTCTTTTTCCTTGGCTACCTGCTCCAGCATCTCCCTATGCATGAGTACGCTTTTCGGAAAATGCCAACGATAGACGGTATTCTTTTGATACAGTAGTACAAAAAGAACAAAACCAAAGAAAACAAGTAAAACAAGAAGCGGAGAATGAAAGAAACTCTCCTTCTTCGAGTCTTTCCTATGCGGTCCTATGATTCTTCGCCACCAGTTCCCCTTGCTGCTCTTTCTCTTCCTTTTCATTCTCTCCCTTTTTCAGCTCTGACTTTTTATCCGGGCAGGGTTTTGCGTTGGCAACACGATCTTCCTCTTCTTCAATGAAGGAAAATAAAGCAATCCCGTAGCCCTTTAAGGGATAAGCAATGTGGTAATCTCTTCCGTCACACTCTCCCTTTACTACCGGGAAATATTTATCCTCCTTCACCAAGCCTTCCTCTGTAAGAAGGAGCTTCGCCTTCTTCGTTTTCGGAAGTCCAACCCAATAATTATCCCTATCTACCTCGGTCATATTCACGACAAAGAGAAGGCTTTCCTTACGCTTAGCTTTCCCGCTTGGTAGAGCACCCTTCTCCGTTCCTGTTCCCTTTTCCGCTTTCTTCGCTTTCCCCATATGGTTTTTTTGCAATTTCGGATAAAACTGTAAATCGAGCGGGAGCTGTCATCTGCATTAACCCAAGAAAAACCCTCATATTCATAGTCCGCCTCGTAGAAAGCCGGATACTCCTGATAAAGATGCAGTAAATCGCGCAGGAAATTATGGAGGGAACGATTCTCCTCCTGCTCTAAAAGATACCAGTCTATGGAACGTGCTTCACTCCACTCACTGTACTGCCCGAAGTCCTGCCCCATAAAGAGAAGCTTCTTTCCGGCATGACCCAACATGAAGAAATAGCCTGCCTTTAAGTTTTTTTAAAAGCGTTCCTCATCCGTACCCGGCATCTTTTTCAATCATGGAGCGCTTCAAATGCACTACCTCATCATGAGAAAGCACCAAGATGAACTTCTCCGAGTAAGCATAGCTCATGCCAAAGGTCATTTTGTTGTGATGATAGCAGCGATAAAGCGGACTCTCCTCCATATAGCTTAGGAAATCATGCATCCATCCCATATTCCACTTGAAATGGAAGCCAAGACCTCCATCCTCCGGAGCCTTCGTGATATCCGGCCAGGCAGTTGATTCCTCCGCAATAATAATCGCGCCGTCTTCTCTCTTTCGAATAAGAGAATTCAGATGCTTAAAGAACTCAATCGCCTCCAGATTTCCGTTTCCGCCGAAGCGATTCGGGAGCCACTGTCCGTCTTTTCTGCCATAATCCAAGTAAAGCATAGACGCCACGGCATCGACTCTTAGTCCGTCAATATGATACATATCGTACCAGTAGAGCGCATTTCCTATCAGAAAGTTCTCCACCTCGGTCTTTCCGTAATTAAAAATCTTCGTTCCCCAGTCCGGATGCTCTCCGAGACGAGAATCCGGGTGCTCATAGCATGCTTCGCCGTCGAAATCGGCAAGGCCATGGGCATCTTTTGGGAAAAATGTGCCGGCACCCAGTCCAAAATCACACCGATTCCGGCATTGTGCAGGATATCCACCATTTCCATAAAGTCCTTCGGACTGCCGTGGCGCGAAGTCGGTGCATAGTAGCCCGTAACCTGATAGCCCCAGGAGCCGTCAAAGGGGTGCTCCGCAATACCCATGAGCTCCACATGGGTGTAGCCCATATAGTTGCAGTATTCCGCAAGATCTCTCCCCGCCTTCTGATAGCTGATGAAGCCGTTTCTTTCTGGATTTCCCTCGCGCTTCCAAGAACCGATATGCACTTCATAGATAGCCATGGGACTTTCTTCCCAGTTTGTCTTTTTCCGGCTCTTCATCCATTCCTTATCGGTCCAAGGGAATTTTTCTATATTTGCCGTAACGGAAGCATTTCCGGGACGGAACTCACTGGAAAAGGCATAGGGGTCTGCCTTATAAATCCACTCGTCCTTTTGTGTCAAAATAGCATACTTATAGAGCTCATTTTCTCCCATCTCAGGAATAAAGCACTCAAAAACACCGGAGTCCGCCACATTAATCATGGCATTTCCTTCCGGATTCCAGCCATTTCTGTCACAGACCAGGGATACCGCCTTCGCATGGGGTGCCCAGACCGCGAAGTGAACTCCCTTCTTTCCTTCATAAGTACAGGGATGTGCACCCATTTTCTCATAAATCTGATAATGTCTTCCTACTCCAAAAAGATAACGATCTAATTCCGAAAAAAATCTGTCCATAAATCCCCCTATGTATTTGTTTCCAGTATCTTCTTTTTGCTCTTGCTTATCTTTCTTATCCTGCTTCTTTGTTTGATTATTTACTTGGTTCTATTTTATTATTCCGTTTTTTACTTCACTTTAATCATTCTTCCGCTGTGTGCGGCGCAGAAGACTTTGATTTGCCCGTACTCATCCATTTCCACTTCTTCCTGCTTTATCAGATCAAAGGCAAGCGTTGCGGGAATCGGCAATTTCAGCCGAATATATTGGTCCATCGAGTCGTTGTTTAAGAGCACCAGCACTCCGCTGTTTCCGTCCGTTCGGATAAAGGCATAAAGGCGATGATCCAAGTAAAGCTCCTTATAAGCACCTATCTGTAATTCCGAATTCTTCCCATGAATCTCCGAAAGCTTCGCCAGATAATTCGTAAAAGCATCCGGCTTATGATCCTCCGGGATAAAAGGATTGGAAAGCAGTGCTTCTTCCTTTCTTTCCCGTTTTCCGGATAAGGCATACTCTGCGCCATAGTATAGAGAGGGCCTTCCCGGCAGAGTAAAGAGCGCCATATATATTCCGTACAAGTTCGCTCTATCCGTCAAAACCGAACTGATTCTGTCCGTTCGAGGACTCTCTAAAAAGCTGTTCATTTGCAAAAGAACCTCATGATTCTTTCCCATCGTATATGCCAGATCGTAAAAATTTTTTTCGTTAAAGGCCTTTACCAAAGCCTGGTAAAAATCATAGTGGCAAAGAGACTGGAGCGTTTCCGAATTCACATACCGTAGCGGTTCCCCCTTCCGTAAGTCTCCCAAAAGGAAAAATTCCGGTTTCATTTGTCCTGTAAAGTAACGTAAGGATTTTTGAAAATGGATGTCCAGGCTCGTGCAGTTGGCAATCCGGATGCCGTCAATGTCAAATCGCTTAATCCATTCCTTAATTTGGTCAATAATATAGATTCGAAGGTCTTCATCATCAAAATTAAAGAGCGGGTACTGCTCCTTTCTCTTCCAGGAAGCATAGGAAAATCCATCTTGAAAGGAGGAATCTCCTTGAAAATCCACATTCTTATACCATGTTTTATAGGGGGATTTGTCTCCCTTTTCGAGGATATCCCGGAAGATAAAAAATTCCCTGCAACTAAATACCACCGCTTCATCAAAAAGTACACGGATTCCCATACTATGTGCCCGATTGATATAGCGGCAGAGCTCTTCCTCGGTTCCAAGCTTCGGATTCATTTCACTAAAGCTCTTCATTCCGTAATGCAAGGGATCTCCGGAAAAAAGAGGACCAAGGATTACCGCATCCACACCCAAAACCTTGAGATACGATAAATATCCTTCCAAGCGAGATAAAGGAGACTTTTCTCCGCCTCCCTCTTCCCCGAACATTCCTCCGGGGAGAATATGGTAAAATATCGCGCCATCATACCAAGCCATACGCTCGCTCCTCTATGATTCCAACCGTTTAATAAATTTTTCTATCCGCTCCATGGCAATCTTTAAGTTCTCCAGGGAGTAGGCATAGGAAATACGGATAAATCCCTCTCCGGAATCTCCAAAAGCTGTTCCGGGAACTACCGCAACCTTTTCTTCCTTCAGTAATCTCTCTGCAAATTCACTACTGGAAAGGCCAAATTTCTTTATGGAAGGAAAGACATAGAAAGCTCCAAACGGTTCAAAGCAGTCCAAGCCCATTTTTCTAAAATGGTATAAAAGGAAGCGCCGCCTTTCATCATAGGCTTCACGCATTCTTTCTACATCTGCGTCTCCGTTTCGTAAGGCCTCTATCGCGGAATACTGAGAGGTTGTCGGTGCGCACATAATCGCAAACTGATGGAGCTTCAGCATCTGCTTTAAAAATCCGCTCGTCCGCGCAGGCATATCCGAGTCTCCAACCGGTCATTGCATAAGCCTTGGAAAAACCGTTGATATAAACTGTTCTTTCCCGCATACCCGGAAACTCAATAATCGAGTGATGCTTTCCTTTGTAGCTTAAGGCAGCGTAAATCTCATCCGTTAAAATGTAGAGATCATGCTTTAAAATAAGGGGCACTATCGCCTCCAAATCCTCTTTTTCCATGATGCTTCCCGTTGGATTGTTCGGAAAGGGAAGCACTAAAATTTTAGATTTTTCCGTAATCGCTTCTTCCAGCTTTTCCGGTGTTAAGCGAAACTCGTCCTTTTTCTTCCAGAGGAATCGGCACAGGTACACCATAGGCCATCTTTGTGCAAGGAAGATAGGAAACATAACAAGGCTCCGGAATTAAAAACCTCGTCTCCCGGGGTCAGGATCACACGCATGGCAAGGTCAATCGCCTCCGATCCGCCCACTGTAATCATCACTTCATCCTTCGGGCTATAGGAAATGCCATGCACACTCTCTATCTTACGGCTGATTTCCTCACGAAGCTCCAAGAGTCCGGCATTCGAGGAATAAAAGGTTCTGCCCTTTTTCCAAAAGAATGAATGCCCTCTTCCCGAATATGCCAAGGGGTATCAAAGTCCGGCTCACCGACACCAAGGGAGATTGCATCCTTCATCTCCGAGACCAAATCAAAAAAACTTTCTTATTCCGCTCGGCTTAATCGAAAGAACCTCCGGATTTAAGTCTTTCATCATGGGGATACCTGCATTCTTTCATCGGATTTAGCGACATTGAGCCTTGTTCCGTGATCCTTATAACGCTTCAAGACAAAGTGCGTTGCCGTGGAAAGCACCGCCTCCATCGGCCCTAATTTCATAGACACAAAATTTGCCACTTCCTTCATGGTTCTACCCTTAATCATCACCGTAAAGTCATAGCCCCCACTCATAAGATAGAGTGCATCCACTTCTTCATACTGGTAAATACGCTCCGCAATATTGTCAAAGCCCATTCCCTTTGCGGAGTAACCTTAACTTCAATGAGAGCGTCCACCCGTTCATCTTTCGTATTATCCCAATTAATGAGGGTGTGATAGCCACAGATTATCCCTTCCTTCTCCATAGCCTCTACTTCTCTTGCCACACTCTCCTTATCTTCTCCCAAAAGAGCTGCAAGGTCCTCCATACTAAGCTTTGCATTCTTCTCTATAATACTTAATATTTTTCTCTCATACCGCTTCCTATTCTTCCGTCACTTTCTTTTATTATCCCATTAAGAAGACAAAGCCTTTCTCTTCGGGAATCAATAGTCTCCTAAATAGAATTCTCCGTCCTATAAAATTCTATATTTCCCAAAACAGGGAACTCTTATTCCATCTATTTTACCCAATATACCAATCGCTAGCAAGCCCGCGGAATAAAAAGATAAAAAGCCGGAATGTAAAAAAAAGATAGGAAATCGGAAAGAATTCCTATCCAAGCATCTCTGTTTTTTCTTTATGTAAGTATCTCGGGCCCTCTTTTATGTAAGTTTCTCTCTTCTTTATGTAAGTATCCCTATTTCCTCTTTTGTGAAAATCTCCTCCAAGCTGTCCCTTTCCTGTTTATAGAGATAAGACTCTCCGTACTCATCCTTCCGAATCCGCTTTTTTTCTTCATGAAAGCGCCCGATGCAGCTCGCTTCGATTCCCTTTTCTCTTGCAAGACCTGCAAAGCCCTCTCCCCTTTCAAGGCGAAGAAGGAAAGCGCCCTTCGAATGAAGCGCATAAGGAGAAAGCTGAAAATGCTCGCAAAGCTCGATGGTACTTTGCAAGAAAGAAATCTTACTGTAGGAGAAGGAAAGTCCTCCCCTCAATCTCTCCTAAGCCAGCAAGAATTCCTCCCTTCCCAAGAGGTAAAAACTTCGCTTAGAGAAAAACCACTTGCAAAGCCGGGAAACAAATCCTCTATCTTTCCTCTTTTTAATTTCTCCTGCATTTTTCCTTTGCCCGGATATCCTTCTCATAAAGAGGGATAGCTTCTCCGTTTCTCTCCTTATCTGTAAAAAGATAGATATTTTCCGCGGAAAAAGAAAGCGTTTTCTCCTTCCAAAAAAAGGCAGGGGCAAGTCCTCTATTCGCTGTCTCTCTTCTTTTTGGTAACGTGCGGAAAAAGGGAAGTGCATTTCCTTTTTTTCCCATAAAAAGCGGCTACCGAGATGCCCGGGTAGCCCAGTAAAACTCAGATCCTCTATCTTTTTCTCAGATTCTTCTTTATTCATCCTTTATTCCGCTTTTTTTACTTTTTCTATGATTAATGTTCTTTTCGTTTTGATTCCGCAAGCTATCTACAGTTTTTCCGCCTACTATCGTATGCCGTTTCCCTTATTAATACTGTTTTATTACATTGTTTTATATTACTGACACTGTGTTTTTACTACACAATTACATTCTACTGAGAAGCGGTGTCAAAACCATTCCCAAAACCATGAGAGCTGCTAACACAAGAACAATCACAGCGGTAATCGACTTTTTTTGTTTTGGACTAAGCATAAATACTCCTTTCCCTTAAAGCATTTCCGATATGAGCTATAAGAATAACATGCTTTTCAGACTTTATAAATAGGTCTTCTTATAAAATTCCAGTCTTCCCAAGGCTCTTGCCAGTGCAGCCTGCGATTTCTTATATTCCATATAGCTTTGTTTCTGTCGAAGCTCCTCTTCGGCTCTCTCCTTCGCTTCCTCGGCTCTTCGAATATCCATCTCTTCCTTTGTCTCCAAAGTGTCTACAAGAAGCGTCAGACGGTTATTGGCAAATTGTAAAATGCCCTTCCCGACCTCAACATGCACCCAAGAGCCGTCCGGCTTCTGGGCATCCAGTACGCCGATTTCCACTGCAACGACGATGGGGGCATGATGCGCCATAAAAGCCAATCTGTCCATCCAGTGTTCGAACATTCAGATACCGAAGTTTATCATCATAGTAGACCTTGTTCGTTGCGATAATCTTTGCACTGAACAGGCCTTCATTTCCTCGCATCATACGGAACTCCTTTAGCTCTTTAAGCTTTCCGCCTTCTTCTTCACATCATCGAGATTTCCGACATTGAAGAAAGCAAGCTCCGGAACCTGATCCATTTCTCCCGTCAATAATGGCCTTAAAGCCTTCAATCGTTTCTTTTTAGAGGAACATAGCGACCGGCAACACCGGTAAACTGCTCTCCCACAAAGAAGGGCTGAGAAAGGAAGTTACGTATCTTTCGTGCGCGGTACACAAGAAGCTTGTCTTCCTCGGAAAGCTCTTCCATACCGAGAATGGCGATAATATCCTGTAATTCCTTGTATTTCTGTAAAATCTGCAGCACCGCCTGTGCTGTCTCGTAATGCTCTTTTCCGACGATATCTTCTTCCAAAATACGGGAAGAAGACTCCAGAGGATCCACTGCAGGGTAAATGCCTTGCTCCACAATCTTACGGGAAAGCACGGTTGTGGCATCAAGGTGCGCGAAGGTTGTCGCCGGTGCCGGGTCGGTAAGGTCATCCGCAGGTACATAAACCGCCTGTACGGAGGTTACGGAACCGGACTTCGTGGACGCAATACGCTCCTGCAGCTGTCCCATTTCGGAGGCAAGGGTCGGCTGATAACCTACGGCAGAAGGCATTCTTCCGAGTAGGGATGAAACTTCTGAACCTGCCTGCACAAAACGGAAGATATTATCGATAAAGAGGAGCACGTCCTTATGCTGTACATCTCGGAAATACTCCGCCATAGTAAGCCCCGTCTCCGCCACTCTCATTCTGGCACCGGGCGACTCGTTCATCTGCCCGAAGACAAGCGCCGTGTTCTTGATAACACCGGACTCCGTCATCTCGTTATAGAGGTCATTTCCCTCACGAGAACGCTCCCCTACACCGGTAAAAATGGAATATCCGCCATGCTCTGTTGCGACATTTCGAATCAATTCCTGAATCAGGACCGTCTTTCCTACACCGGCACCGCCGAAGAGGCCGACCTTTCCGCCCTTCGCATAGGGAGCAATCAAGTCAATGACCTTGATTCCGGTTTCCAAGACCTCCTGCACCGGGCTTTGCTCGGTAAAGGCAGGCGGTTTTCTGTGAATTTCCCATCTTTCCTCTGTCGTAATCGGGTCTTTTCTGTCAATGGTCTCTCCCAAAACATTAAAGAGTCTTCCGAGAGTTTCCTCCCCTACCGGAACAGCAATCCCTCTCCCTGTGGACTGTACTTCCATATCTCTTTCCAATCCCTCGCTGGGAGATAACATGATACAGCGGACTGTATTGTCTCCTAAATGGTCTGCCACTTCCATGGTCGACTTTACCCCGTGGTTGTCCACCGTAAGAGCTGTCTTAATGGTAGGAAGCGGATTTTCCATAAATTCCACATCCACAACAGGACCCATAACCTGTACGATTTTTCCTGTTTGCATCTACCCTTCTCCTCTCTTCCTATTTTTTTCTTCGCCTTTGCAGCCCTTTGTGCCTTGGCTCCGGCAGCAATTTCCGTGATTTCCTGTGTAATCTGTGCCTGACGCACACGATTGTACTGAATGCGAAGCTTCTGCTTCAGTTCATTTCCGTTTCGATTCGCCGAATCCATCGCGGTCATTCTGGCATGTTGCTCCGCACAAAACGACTCTACGAGAGCACTGTAGATATAGCCGTTTAAGTAGTCCGGAATAACATTTTCCATCAAGGCATCCGGACTCGGGAAAATGTTAAAAGCTTCGTAATTCGCCGTTATCGGCACTTTCACAAAGACGGGGTGCAACTTATCTAAAGGTAAAGAGCTGCTCCCTCCAAGCTTTCCATCTCTAAAGAGCTCTTCATTCTGGTATAAGCAATATGGAGCTCATCAATTTCCCTATTCTGAAAAAGCTCCAGCATCTTTCTGGTAATGACTCTCGCTCTATGGAGTGTCGGATTCTGCGCCGTGTAGCGAAAGGTTTCATCAATCGGAATTCGCCTTGTATGAAAAATAACTTCGCCCCATCTCACCTACTACGAAAAAGTCGGCTGTTTTTATATTGCTTTAAAAAGCTCCTCCGTCTCTTTAATAACATTGTGATTATAGGCGCCGGCAAGTCCCTTATCCGCCGTAACGCAGATGATGGCAACCTTACCTTCTCCCTCGGCTGTTTCCTCTCTTGAATCCAGAAAGGGGTGTGTATAGTCTTCGGGCAAATGTCGCATAACACGCGCAATCATCGACTGTAGAGTATAGAAATAAGGCTCTGTCTGAGCCAGCTCCGCCTTCGCCTTACGCATCTTCGTACTGGATATCAGATACATCGCATTGGTAATTTTCATCGTATTATCAATGCTGCCGATTCGATCTCTTAGTTCTCTTGTTGTAGGCAAAATATGCCTCCTTTATGATTGTTCTTCCGCCTCTTTCTTCCGGAAGTCATGGTAAACGGAAATAATCTGCTCTACAAGGTCGTCTGCAAGCATTCCGGAAATCTCGATATTTCTTAAAATATCCGGCTCTTTCTCTTCAAAATATTGAAGAACTCGATTCTGCAAGCTCTTGACCTCTTTCTTATCTACGTCCAAAAAAATTCTTTATGAAGAGCCAGAACAAGAGTCACCACCTGTTCTCCTAAGGAAAGCGGTCTTCCCAGAGGCTGCTTTAAAAGCTCCATGAGAATCGCCCCCTGCGTAAGCTGGGTTTTTGTACTCTCATCGAGGTCGGAGGAGAACTGGGTAAATACCGCCATTTCTCTATATTGTGCAAGGTCGATACGAAGAGATCCGGCTGCCTTCTTCATGGCTTTCGTCTGTGCCGCACCGCCTACACGGGAAACGGAAAGTCCTACATTGACCGCAGGACGCTGCCCCTCAAAAAAGAGGTTACTTTCTAAGAAAATCTGTCCGTCCGTAATGGAGATGACATTTGTCGGAATATAAGCGGATACATCGCCGTCCAAAGTCTCAATAATCGGTAAGCGGTAATACTTCCTCCGCCAAGCTCGTCGGAAAGACGGCAGGAGCGCTCTAAGAGGCGAGAATGCAGGTAGAATACATCTCCGGGATAGGCTTCACGACCGGGAGCTCTTCCCAAAAGAAGAGAAAGTGCACGATAGGCTACTGCATGCTTGCTTAAGTCGTCATAAACAATGAGCACATCCTTCCCCTCGTACATAAAGTACTCCGCAAGGGAGGTTGCCGCATAGGGCGCGATATACTGAATCGGTGCCGGATCGGCCGCTGTCGCCGCAAGGACGCAGGTATAGCTCATGGCATCATGCTTCTTTAAGTTCTCGACAAGTGCCGCAATGGTGGACTCCTTCTGTCCGATTGCCACATAAATACAAAGACAGTTCTTCCCTTTTTGATTCAAAATGGTATCCATTGCAATGGATGTTTTTCCGGTCTGTCTGTCCCCGATAATTAACTCTCTCTGTCCTCTACCGATTGGGAACATGGAGTCAATCGCCAAAATACCGGTCTGCAAAGGAACATTGACTGTTTTTCTATCAATAATTCCGGGTGCAGGCTGCTCAATCGGACGATAATCCCGAGTAACAATTTCTCCCTCGCCGTCAATCGGATTTCCCAAAGCATCCACTACTCTGCCAAGGAAGGCATCTCCCACGGGAATACCCGCCATTTTGTTGGTACGAACGGCACGACTGCCTTCCACGATTCCCTCTTCCTCTCCAAAGAGGATGACGCCGATACGATTTCTTTCAATATTTTGTACCATACCGCGGACACCGTTATCAAATACAACAACCTCTCCATACATGGCATGGTCCAGTCCGTTAATGACCACAATGCCGTCTCCTACGGAACTGACAAAACCGATTTCCTTCTTCTCCGCTTTCAGGTCGAAATCGTCTACCGAACTTTGCAGGATACTCACGATATCCTGACTGCTTCCTCCGAGACGCTTACTCATTACTTCATCGAGGAACTGTTGTCTTCTGCCCTTGGTACTCCAGTCATACTGGTCATTGCCCACCTCAAGAATAAAGCCTCCGCCTAAGGAAGCATCCTCTTCGAGTCTCATTTCAATATTGCGTGTATGGTATTTATTATAAACAAAAGTCCGGATTCGCTTTAACTGCTCTTCCTCCGGTTTTGTTACATAACGAAGGCGCACACTTAACTTTGTGGATTCCTCTTCGGAAACCCTTCGGTATTCATCGGCGATATCCATCCAGGAGCTTAACAAGCCGTTCTGGCATAAAAACCTTTAAAATATCCCTTACTTCTGTAGGAAAAATACTGTCGATTATGGCAAGTCTATTTTCCAAGGGAACAGTGGGGTCAGACAACTGAGACGCTGTTTCCGGTAAAACTTCAAAAATGCGACTGGTTTCCTCGATTTCACTGTTGGGAACATGCATTTTATAAAGCTGTTGTGCATAATCACTGACTTTTTGCAGCATAATCCTTTACCCTTTCTTCTCTGCATCCTCTAGGAAAGTGTCGTAAAGCTTCTGGTTATTCTCCACGGAATCCTTGCTTGCCGCAATCTTATAGGCAGCCTTTGCCACAAGCATAGCCACTTCCTCTTCCATCTCATGTTGCTTTCTGCTCTGCCTGCCTCTGTGCCTCTATCTTTGCATCGGCAATAATCTTCGTCGCCTTTTTCTCTGGCATTTCCTATAATTTCATCATACTCGCTCGTTGCCTGCAATCTGGTCTTCTCGAGCTTTTTCCTGGCGTTCCGCGTCAACCTGCGCCATGGTATCTTCATACTGCTTCTTTAAGGCGTTGGCCTTCTGATTTGCTTCTTCCGCTTCTCTATAGGAGTTATCCAACTCATTCTGTCTAGCTGCAAGAATTTCCCGAACCGGCTTAAATAAAAAGCGGTACAGGAAAAACACCAGCACAAGAACGTTAATCACGGTAAAAAAATAAAAGTTCTTAAATCAAGGCTTAGCATCCTCTTCCTCCTTAGCTTAACAATTTCCCCTGAAGTTTACTTTAAGAAGAGAATAATCATTAAGCCGATAACGAATCCGTAGATTGCGGTTGCCTCCGCGAGGGCACATCCTAAAAGTAAAATAGTCATAATCTTGGAACTGGCCTCCGGCTGCCTTGCTACCGCCTCTGTGGCCTTTCCTGTTGCCATACCAATGGATAAACCTGCTCCAATACATGCCAATGCTGCTATTGCTGCTCCTATTGCTGTCATAATTCACACTCCTGTTCTGTCGCCTTTGCGACCTGCTCTGTTTACTGTTTTTTCTATTTATTGATTACTGTTTTCCGGCATTTCTTACTATGTTTCAATTTCAAATCGTGCTTCTTTTTCTGTCTTTTTATTGTTTACCCTTAGTGCCCCGGTTCTCGGCACTTTTCCGGTTTTCTCTTTCAGCGCTTACTCCACTGCCTCCGCAATATAGAGCGAGGTCAAAAAGACAAAGACATAAGCCTGGATGAGACCGTCAAAAACATCAAAAGTATAGGGATAATATGGCCGGTACCCCTACCGGAACCACTAAGGTCACCAGTTCCATGATAACGAATGCGCCAAGAACATTTCCAAAAAGACGCATACATAGAGAAAGTGGTCTGATAAATATCTCCAAAATATTAATGGGGGTAAGGATTGCCATAGGCTTTGTAAAGCGTTTCATCCATCCTCCAAGCCCAAAAAGCTCAGATTCCTGCTGCTTCCACCAAAACGATGCTCATTACGGCAAGGGCTGCCGGAATATTTAAATCCTTTGTCGGCGGTTTCATGCCGAAAATACCGGTCAAATTCACAAACCCGATAAAAAGGAGTACCGATGCCATATAAGTGCTGTACCCAGCCGCTTCCTCTCCGAGAGTTCCTTTCGTAAAAGCGTCCAGCTTTACCACAATCAGCTCCGCAATCTGTTGCCTCTTCCCCGGATTTCGAACACGCAAGTTCCTTCCTAAAAGAAAAGCCGCAAGAATCAAGACCGCCATGACAATCCATGTCACAAATACCGATTCCGAAATAGGAATGCCGCCAAAAACCGGTATCGTAAAGGCGGTCTCTACATTTAACTCTTCCAATAGGGACCGAGCAAGTTTTTCCATTTCCTTCCCCCTTCCTGTCTCTAAAGCTTTAATTTCTATTTAATGCACGTTTAGCATTATATTCCCACTATTTTGTATTGCAAGTTTTTTTAGAGAAAATACTCTCTCTTCCGAAAAAAATGAAATCAGAAGCATCCTTCTCTCTGTCCATCCTAGTAAAAAAGAAGTTGTGAATAACAGAAAATTCAAATCCAAAAGTGAATCTCTTCTTCACAACTTCTTTCCTCGTTTAGAAAAAAGTATGCTGAACTTATAATGTCATCTCAGATGTTTCCTTTACGGCGCAACCGTTAAAGTTGTAGAGCCGTTGCTGCTTGAGCTTGAGCCTGATTCAGTACTCGTTACAGAATTGCTGCTCAAGTTTTGTCCAGGACCTGCTGCAGCAGAGTTTGTTGAAGACGCAGTGGTCTGCACTTCTTCACTTCGAACATACTGCTTGGAAATGTAGGCGTCCTGTCCGTTATAGTTAACCATTACCCACTCATTGTCGTAGTCCGCCTTATACTGAATCTCCGTGCCTGCATCCAAAACGGTAAGAACCTCCGAATCCGTCGTGCTCGGCTTTGTTCTTACACGAACTCCGGTGGTTACGAAATAGCGCTTCGCCGCTTCTGTAGTTTCTTCCACCGTGCTTTCCGCTTCCGTGCTTTCCTTGGTTTCCTGTACAGTGGTTACTGCAGCAGTTGTTTCCACCACTGCCTGTCTTCCCTTAAAAACAAAAAGTCTTATCAGAAGAATCACTACCAAAAGAATCGCTACCGGTAAAGCAATCCGTAAAATATTGTATAAATCCGGTTCCTGCCTGGTCGGTCTCTTACTCTTTCTCGGATTGCCGCCCTGTCTTGTTACAGCTCTTTTTCTGGCAGGAACGCTTTTCTGCCCCGGTTTTACACGCCTCGTCTGTGTAGCAGAACCCCTGTCCGTTCTACCCGACTTTTCATTACTTCTCCGAATAGGAATTCCCAGCGCTCCGTCATCTTCCTCTTTAACAGGGACAGACACGGTTTTTTTCTTTCCGGATATCCTTCAGTCCTAAGTCTTGGTGCCTCACTTCCATAAGAATCTGCATGCACTTTCGTTGCAGTACTTTCCATTTTCCTTTCTCTTCCATCCTGATTCTCATCCATATAGGAAGAAAGAGCGTCTCGAAGCATAGAAAATGAGTCATTCGCATCCTGTGCAGAAGTATTGTTTCCCATCTCCGCAAGTTCTCCCGAATGCCCGAATGCCATGATAAGCATCTCTTGCCTGTGCAGAAATAACTCGTCCGTCATAAAGCTGATTGATATCCCCTTCCAAATTACTGGATACCATCAAAGCCTGATCTATCTGCATGCGAACCAAAAAGTGCCAAAAAATTTCTTTATCTAAAATAACAGCTTCTCTATACTTTCCGTTTAATAAATAATTCTGCACATCCGAAAGCTGTACTCGGATTTTCCCCCAAACACTGTTTTCTCTTTCAGCCATACTTCCTCCTTGTGCCCTAAGATTCATGAGTAGTATACCTAGAATACTATCTTTCTTCAAGGAAGAAATGTAAATTCACTTTCTTATTTTTTTGATTATTTTCATTAAATAATTAATATCACTTTTTTTCTCCATTCCTTATCCAATCTATCTCTTGTACATCCGGCAATGTTAACCCCTTCTGCTTACAGTTCCACTTTCTCCATTTATGCTGTTTCGAAACGCCCCAAAGCTTCTTCCCGCAAACGGTCCGGGGTTTTAGTCTGGAATAAATCTTTTTCTTTTCCTGTATCGTCTATGAGTGCTACGCAAAAGATATTTACGTCTTTTCCTTCATAAAACTGCCCATCTGTTAATCCTTCAAAAAAACTGTCTCCAATATATTTCAGTTTCATAAGCTTTTTCCTCCCCTATCTCCCTCTTTGAAATCCATTTCAAGAATAATTAAATAATAAATGGTATATCGCAATATTTTCCAATAAAAATAAGCATATTTTTGTACAAAAAAATACGAAAAAGAAGTTTTATTCTTCTTTCCCGTATTTTCTTCTAAAGTGATGAACGTCTAAGTATAGTAATGACCTTCCCCTTAATTTCTTTTTTATTTACAGCTCCGAAAAGACGACTATCCTTTGCTCCGGAACGCATATCCGCCATAATAAAGTATTCGTCGTCCTTTAGTGTAATCGGATATCTTACCGCCTCCGTATCATAAGGTCTCGTATCATAAAAAATACCGTCTTCAATCTGTAAATTGCCGTTAATCATAAGTCCGCCTTCGTCCGGAATATTAATGACATCACCCGGCTGACCGATAACTCGTCCCTACAAATTGCTTTCCATCCTTTTGATAAACCAAAACATCGGAAGGCAATATTTTGTCCTCTAAACGATAATAAAGCATAAGATCTCCTGCACTGAGCTTCGGTTTCATATCATCGTTTTTCACCGGTGAAATCCCAAAGATGATAAAAAAACATGACATAAATCAAGCCTGCCATCAATATAAGATGGGATATAAAAGAACGTACATCCGACATCTGTCGATAAAAGGCTCTCTTTTTCCGGATTACATCCAGTGGAAGCAGAGCTTTCCTTTCTTTCCTTGTCTTAGCCATTCACGCCTTCTCCTTTGTATGTCGCTATTCCGGAAATATCATTTCTCCCACCGTCTCCTGTCCTATCCGAAAGACGGTTTTTCATAAGTGAAAGTCTCTTTTCCAACTCTGCAATCTTCTCGTCCCTCTCCTTAAGCCTTGCTTCGTAGGAAAGTTCCTGTGCATAGAATACAGAACGGTATTCACTGTCCAAGTCTTCCAGTTTCTTCCACATGGAGGCAGGCTGGATTCCGAAGAGTCCCTTTCGAAAATGCATTTTCTTCATATACTCTGCTACTTCTTCCAAAGTTTTTGATGCCATATTTTCTTCCCTCTTTTCTTCATACAGAATCTGCTCCTTATCTCTACCCTGTTCCGTCTTTTTGAAATTCTTTTTCTCTCAGCCTGATACTAAGCACAATTGTATATTCTGCTATGGCAGATTCTCTGTTTTCTGTTTTTTTCGTTCTCTTCTCCATTTTTTATAGTATAGCCTGCATTTTTCTTTTTGAATAGAGATAAGCCCGGAGAACTTTCTTGCCTAATCCCCTGTTTCGATATAAGATAAGCCAAAAAAGCTAAGAAAGGATCATTTCTGCTTCTACACTATCCTTTCGACAAAAACTAGGCTTTTCTTAAATAAGAATCATCTCATGAAAAAATGCGTGCTGTTCCTTGTTTAGGAAAACAAGCTGAATGATAACTTAAATCGGAATTGCATTGATATTACCTGATAGATAGAAAGAAAGGACTTTTATGAAAAAAATTAATCTCCTGGAATGTCAACGGGCTAAGAGCCGTGCTGGGCAAGAACTTTATGGAGGATTTTCAAAAAACTGAATGCGGATATTTTCTGCTTACAGGAAACGAAGTTACAAGAAGGACAAGTCCATCTTGATTTACCCGGTTATTTTCAATACTGGAATTATGCGGTAAAAAGGGCTATTCCGGCACTGCCATTTTTCACAAAAGAAGAACCTCTATCCGTGCAATATGGAATCGGAGTCACGGAGCATGATCAAGAAGGACGCGTCATTACTTTGGAATTTAAAGACTATTACTTGATTACCGTCTATGTACCGAATTCCCAAAATGAATTAAAAGCGTCTTCCCTATCGTATGGAATTTGAAGACGCTTTCCTAAACTATATTTTAAATCTGGAAAAGAAGAAACCCGTGATTTATTGTGGTGATTTAAATGTCGCCCACGAAGAAATCGACCTGAAAAACCCGGATACCAATCACTTAAGTGCCGGTTTCTCCGATGAGGAAAGGGCGAAGTTTTCAAGGGTACTTTGTAGCGGTTACCTCGACTCATTCCGCCATTTTTACCCGGATAAGGAAGAAGAATACAGTTGGTGGAGCTACCGCACCAAAGCCAGAGATCGGAACGTAGGTTGGAGAATCGATTATTTCGTAGTTTCCGTAAAACTGAAGGATAAGCTCCTGTCCGCGTCCATCCATCAGGAAGTGATGGGATCCGACCACTGTCCGGTAGAGATTACCTTGGATATATAGAATGAGAGGTTTTTATGCAATTACAATGTGATGTTCATACCCATACGATATACTCCCGGCATGCCTATGCCACCATTTTAGAAAATGTACGTGCCGCAAAGGAGGCAGGGCTTAGCCTTTTAGGATCTACGGACCATTTTTCCTCTATGCTTTATCCTGATTATGAAAATATTCGCCACTATCAGTATCTCTGTGTCAGTCATACCTGGCCAAAAGGAAATCGATAGCGTACGACTTTTGCAGGGCTGTGAGGTGGATATTGTGGACCTCGCAGGAAATCTTTTCGGCTATGACATTCCCATTGCAAAGAATATAGACGGCGATTTTTACACAGATAAAAAGACTCTTTCTTTATATGAAAGAGTCACCAGGAAAATGGACTATGTGATTGCCTCTGTACATCGTCACAGCTTTGCAGATGCTGCAACACCGGCAGAATGCACGGAGCTATATTGCAATGCCCTACAAAAATAAAAAGGTACTTATCTTGGGGCATATCGGTCGATCCGGTCTTCCCTTTGAAATTGACCCCGTCCTCCTTGCCGCAAGGGATCTCCATAAATTGATTGAAATCAATGAGCATTCCCTAGATGTCCGTAATCACTGCGGAGAACGTTGCAGACAGATCCTAAAAGCGATGCGCAGAGCTTTCGGTCCCCATCTCCGTTTCCAGCGATGCCCACTTTGCCACGGCAATCGGTAAGTTTGACAAGGTAAATAAAATGCTTGCGGAGATTCATTTCCCTGAGGAACTAATCGCAACAAGGTCAAAGGAAAGCTTCCTAAGTGCCATGAAAATGGCAGGTTTATAACAAAAAAGGGTGCTGTAAAAATCGAAAAAATAAATTTCTTTCTAGCAATATAGGTCTGAACTTGGGGCACGCTCTGCTAGCTTCGCCACGTAACGGATACTAAGCGAAAAACTGCGTTTTCTCTTGTTTTTCGCAAGTACCGACGGGCTCAGACTACCCCCGCATTCAGACCTATATTGCAAAGAATTCCTTTATTATTTCGATTTTTACAGCCCCTTTTTATCCTAAAAATGCTTCTTCCGGAATGCTTCGGCATTCTCTTCAATCTCTGAAATTAGAGCCACGCGCTCAGCATGTCTTCCCCCCTCAAATTCAGCAAGAAGGAAACTGTCTACAATCATTTTAGCCAGTTCAATACCGATCACTCTTGCGCCGAGGCAAAGTACATTGGCATCATTATGTCTTCTCGCCATCATTGCTGAATAGGGTTCTGTGCAGGGAAATGCACGAATTCCCTCTACCTTATTGCAGGATAGAGATATGCCGATTCCCGTTCCGCAGATAGCAATGCCGAAATCCGCCTTCCCTTCGGCAACAAGGCTTGCCACTTGAAAGCCGGCAAGCGGATAATCATATCGTTCCGAACTATCCGTTCCTACGTTAATGATTTCTATCCCCTGCTCCTCCAGATACTCTTTCAGCTCCAGCTTCATTTCTACTGCGGCATGGTCATTTCCCATGGCTATCTTCATGATTTTTTTCTCCTTTTTGTCACTTCGACTCATTTCCTGCTAAATCATAAAAGCTCTATTCATTCTATATCCTACGAAAGCAAGAGAAATAAGCTCTTATACCGCTTTCATGCGAAACTTTTTTTGTTCTTTTTCATTTTCCGCTAAGGAAATATCCGCACCAAAGCCACGGAGCTTCGCTTCAAAATGCTCATAACCTCTTTGAATATAACCGATTTCATGAACCACCGTGATCCCCTCTGCCGCAAGGCCTGCAAGCACCAAAGCGGCTCCGGCACGAAGATCCAGTGCATTCACGGAAGCTCCTCCAAGGCTCTTCTGACCCTCTATCACGGATACATTTCCTTCTACCTTTATTTTTGCGCCCATGCGGGTAAGTTCATCCACATATTTGAAACGATTTTCAAAAATAGACTCGGTCACTACAGAGTTTCCGGAGGCTAAAGCCAAGGGTAACGGAAATCTGCGGTTGCATATCTGTAGGGAATCCCGGGTAAGGCAATGTCTTTACATCTGTAGACTGCTGCTCAAGCTTTCCGATAACTCGAATGCTCTCATCGTACTCTATGATGGTATTCCCCATCTCAAGAAGCTTTGCAGAGATAGACTCCATATGCTTCGGAATGACGTTTTTGATGAGGACATCGCCTCTTGTAACTGCTGCAGCGCACATAAAGGTTCCCGCTTCAATCTGGTCGGGGATGACGGCATAGGTCGTGCCGTGAAGACGCTTTACTCCTCGAATACGGATGGTATCGGTTCCTGCTCCGCGAATATTGGCTCCCATACTGTTTAAAAAATTGGCAACATCTACAATATGCGGTTCTTTCGCAACATTTTCCACGATAGTCAGGCCTTCCGCCAATGCAGATGCCAACATAATATTGATGGTGGCTCCGACGGAAACAACATCCAAATAAATATGACTTCCAAAGAGCCCTTCTTCCGCCTTTGCTACCAAGTAGCCGTTTTCCACCTCTGCCTGTGTTCCCAAGGCACGAAACCCCTTTAAGTGCTGGTCAATGGGACGCTGCCCAATGGCACATCCGCCGGGAAGCGGTACTGTAGCCTCATGGTATTTTCCAAGCAATGCACCGATAAAATAATAAGACGCACGAATCCTTCGAATGTATTCATCGTCAATACTGTGCATGCTGATATTTTTTGCCTCAATTACCGCTGTATGAGCATCCACTCGATCCACCTTCGCTCCTACCTCTTTTAGAGCCTCCAGCATAACATTGACATCCCGAACATCCGGCAAATTCTCGATGGTAACTTTATCTTCAGTCAGCAAGGCACCGGCAATGATTCCCAGTGCCGCATTCTTTGCTCCTCCTATAGTAACCTCTCCACGAAGGGGATTGCCCCCTCTCATGATGAAAACTTCATTCATGATAGACCTCAACTTATTTTATATTCCAAGACACTTTAAAGCATCTTCCCTTTTCTACTCTTTTTTTACAACAAAAAAGGACATCCCTTCTGTAGAATGTCCCATGATTATAGTGCCTTTTAAGAAAAAGTGCAAGAAAATAAGTTCTTAAGACCTCTATCCCTTGAACTCTTCCAAGAGTTTCGGAAGTCCGGATAAGGCTTGAATCTTAGCTGCATACTGTTTCGGACTTCCAAAGCCGTAGCCAGCAAAGATAAAAGGCAATCCCGGCCTTTTTCTGATGATTCTCTATCCAGTTCCGTATCCCCTAGGTAAACGGTTTTTTCCTTAGAAAGCCTATTTCGTTCCATAAGCAAAGAGATATTTTCCGCCTTGGATTTTCCGGTATTTCCAAAGCACTCTATATCCTGAATGTCCTTTCCCGCTCCCAAAAGATAGCTTAGCTGCGCTAAGCATTGCCTCTATATAACCGGACTGACAGTTCGAAACAATATATAGTTTTTTTCCATTCTCCCGCAAGCTCTTAAGGCAGGTAAAAAAATCAGGATAAAAGCTTTCCCGGATGCTCCGCAAGATAGACATTTTTCATAGTTCATGGCATAACACATGATTTCTTCTCGCTTTTCTTTGGATAAATCCGGAAGAAGTCCCTCTCCAATCTGCTCCATAGTAAGCCCCATATAGCTTTCCAGATCAGAGGCATGGACTACCTTCTCCTTTGTCTCCGGAAAACGGGAAAATGCCTCCGTCCAAGACTCTGCCACCTCTTGTACAGCATCCCATATTGTACCGTCCACATCAAAAATCACTGCCTCTATACTCATTCTCTTTCTCTCCCTACTCTTCTCCAACAATTTCTTTCCAGTACTTTTCTCCTTGGAAAATGCTCTTGCAATAGCAGTCTACCAATACCTTTCTAAGCGGTTCTGCCACTTCCAAAAGCTCCAAAGACCTCGGAATGAAATATAAGGCATCGGCAATGTCCTGTGCCATTTTCTTTGCCAAAGATTCATCCTTCATCCGAAGCAGTCCAAAAACCGTAGAGGAATAACTCTTATCCTCTACACAGGTTTCTATCCAAAAGGAGGCAAAAGCTTTCCACTCCGCCACCTTGCAAAAATCCTGCAAGCTCTCCTTCTCCGTGGTCGGCGCATTTCGATCCGTTTCTCCGGTATACTTTTACTTCCTCTTTCCGCTCTATTTGATTCTCATATCGCTTTTTTTCTTCCGGAAAATCAAAGATCTCCAGTAATTCCTTCAGTTCTTTCTTTTTTTCGACTTTTTGTTCCAAAAAGTAAATACCTGTACGTCCACTAATTAAGATGCTCATCCAAGCAAACATATACTTATCCAAACAAGGATTATCATTTCTGAAAAAAATCCACCGCTTTCTGCCCTTTTTCTCTTCGAGGAGAGGATGCCTATTTCGAAGGAGCAAAAAGCCTGTATTCTTCGATTCGCTTTTTCCTCTAAAGTATTTTCCGCATCTTTTCTCCTCTCGCTCCAGTCTTTTTATTTTTTTTCCAATACAAGGGCTTCTCTTTTTTTCGGATCTCTTTCCTCATAAAATGCCTTCGGCCAATCTGAAAAAAAGATCCTTTTTCTTCTATCATTTCTTCTTTATACAACATCCCTATATTCCTTTTCAGGGAATTCTCATCGTTTTCCCTTTCTTTGGTTCATGGTTCATTCATATTTTGTTATCACATTGTTTACAGCATAAACATAGTTTATTCATGCTTCTTTTTATACTTACTTCCAGATAACGAGATAAACGTTATTCATTTAATAGATTTTTTTCATAATACTCGGCAGGAGCATCCTCACGGTTGTTCCTGCCTCCTCCCTTTATGGGGTATTTTCTTTCTTCCTTTTCTCGTACTGCATAAATATTTTTTTCTAAAAAAATACGGAATTCATCCATGCCAACAATGGAAATCCCAAAAATAAAAAAATACCGGAACAAAGATAGGCATAAAGCGAATCAAAAAAATATACAAGAACCACCGATAAAATGTCCAGCGCGAGCATCCCAAGGGTAAACGGCAGATGGCGAATCGACATAAGAAGAGCGTGGACCATGGTCTTTTGCCAAGTATTTTCAAAACGGGAAAGCAATGGCCACACATATAAAAAAACAAAGAGCCATAAGAGTATTAATGCATCCGTAACTCCCCTTAAAACAAAGCGAAGAAGAGTGTTATTCATAAATACAGCGGAAAAAATCGATGATCCAATATAAGGATAAATAAAATCGGAAGCAAAATCATCCAGATAATCAAGCCCTCTTTCCAGTTCTTTTTAAAAGAACGTAGAAACATTCTTATATTACCGTCATCTTCGTCCTTTACTATTTTTAATGTGCAATAATACAGTGCCGTTGTGGAAATTCCGAACGTTACTATGGGGAGGGAAAAGAGAATCCACAGCAAGTTTAAAACCATGATATCGGCAAGTCTTCCTACAAAGCGCCATATATCATTGTCATAATTAAAAAAACCTTGAAACATCTACTCCGTTCCTTTCTGTTCCTCCATATATTTTTTTGCATCCTTCAGAAAGCTGAAGCTGATTAGCAAAATAACAAAGCCAATTGGGAACGCGGCAATGATGGAGACGGATTGTAAGTTTACCATAGAACTCTCTGAAAAAACCAGTGCTAATGGGAGAAGAATCAAAAGAATAGCCCAAAAGCCCTGCACTTTTTTCCCGGGTTCCTCCCTTCCGCAAGGCTTTTATAGCTGTATTGCGAAGCTACCAAGGCGATAGAGTCAAAGGAGGTCGCATAAAAGGCAAACATGGTAAGCAGCAAAAGAAGCAAAACAAGCGGAGCAAGCGGTAAAACCTCAAGACATTTTACAATTGTCTCGTAAAGAGACTGACTGCTCTCATAAATCTTGAGTACAGGAAGCTTATGAAAGACTTCCAAGGACAAGCTGTAATTTCCCAAAACGAGGAAACTGACAAAGGTACTGCCCACTCCAAAGCCATAGCCTCCAAGAATCGTTTGTCTTATTGTCCGTCCTTTGCTGATACTTCCTATAAAGAAGGGAGCGGCAACACACCATACCATCCAGTATGCCCAGTAAAAAATAGTCCAGTTTTCCGGAAAATGATTTTCTCCCATGGGATCCGTATAAGTTGCCATAGTCGGGAAATGCTCCACCATTTTCCCCAAAGCAAGAAAAGCATGCTTTAAAATAAAGTTTCCCGCTTCACCTGCAAAAAAAATATAGAGTAGAAGTGAGTAGAATAGCCAAGTACAGGCCTTTGCCAGGAAAGAAATTCCCATCATTCCCTTTAGCAATGAGAAGGTATACACTGCGCACGTTAGCACCAGAATCAACAGGGTCAGGTCTCTTGTGGAAACGCCCGGCAAAACTTTTTTCATTATTTCCGCCATAAGCGGTGTTGCTACAGAGAAAGTGGTCGCTGTACCTGCCAGAAGTGCAAATACTGCCAAAATATCAATTCCTCTTCCCAAAATGCCGTCCGTCTTTCCTTTTAAAATCGGTCTGCACGCCTCGGAATAGCGCTGTTTACTCCGCTTACGAACATGAAGCATGAAGCCGAAGGCTGCCGCAAGAACCAAGTAAAAGCCCCAAGGAATCAGACCCCAGTGAAATAGAGTATATGCTGTTGCCCATTCTTCTTTTCTTCCTAAACTCTGTACATAAGGCTCCTGCACATAAAGAATCCATTCGCAAAAGGAATAAAACATAATATCTGCCGCAAGACCGGCTGTAAACATCATACTGCCCCAAGTAAAGAAAGAATATTTCGGCTTTTCATGCGGTTCTCCGAGTACGATATCTCCATAGGAAGAAAAGGAAATATACAAAGAAAGCAGAAAGATAAACAATCCCAAACCAAGGTAATACACCGCAAATTCCGTACCTAAAAAATTACGAATTCCGCTTAAAATACGATTGGAGTTTTCCGGAAAGATAAAAAAGAAAAAGCACAAAAGCACAATGGCAATAAAGGGAATGCCACTGATTCCATAGTCTATCCTGTTTTTCTGCCCCTCTCCTCTTCCTGCCGTCTTTGTATCCCGTTTCATTTCCTCTACTGTTTCCTGTCCGACTTTCTTTTCCCAAGCTTCCATCTTCTCCTCCTTTTTTCAGATGATTCATAGTTCAAGTTCCACGGATTTTTGTTTTTTTCTTTCCACTCTGCGGATTTTTCCATATTTTTAGAAAGTTTCTCTCTACAGTTCTTTTTTACTGTTTAGAATCCCTTTCCTCTTCTTCCAAAAATTCTGCACAATTTTCTTTCGTCACCTTCGAATAAGGTAGTCGAATGATTTTTCGAATTCCGCCTTCTTCTCCTTTTGTTTCTTCCCCGGAAGCAAGCTGAAAAGCCAGTTGAAAGAGTGCTTTTTGCCTGTCCCCGTCCGTCATTATACACCGTGGCGCGAAGGTTTCCCTGTTCCACTGCCCGTAATCCGACCTTTGTCCCGTCAATTCCATAAATAAGTGGTCTGTTATCCTTAGATATAGCAATTTTATCATAGGCGTCAATCACTCCTAAAGCCATATCGTCATTGTTGGAAATAATCAGCTCAATGCGATCCTGAAATTCGGAATAAAGCTGCATCATTTTTGCTTTGTGCCTCCGCTCTGTTCCAGTTTGCAATGCCGTATCCGAGTCTTTCAAGAGGAATGGATTCCTTCATTAGAGTTCCGGTAGCATACTCTGTACGCATAATAGCATCCTGATGTCCGGGTTCTCCCTCAAAAATAATGTATTGAATCTTGCCGTCTTGATTTTTATCCACTTCAGGAGACAAAGTAACAGCCCCATTTTCCCCTCTTCTTCCAAAATATCTGCTGCAATCAGTTCCCCTTGTAAGATACCGGACTGCTTTAGCATCCGCGCCGACATAGTAGAGACGGTTCCATTGAGAGAGATCTTCTTCCACCAGCTCTCGATTAAAAAAATATCACCGGTATATTTTTTTCTTTTTTTGCCATATCAATGATTTCCGACGGAGCCGTTCGGTCCACCAGGTTAACACAGAGCACATCACAGGAATTTTGCAGCATTTCTTCAACCTGTTCATTCTGTAAGGCCTGACTTCTGGCTGCATTATAACGGGAAACGCTCACTTCATATCCCTTCGAACGTTTCTCTGCCACTTCTCCGTCAAAAGCTTTCATATAATCACTGATAAAGGTGTCGTAACTGTCATAAAGGCTGATGCCTATTTTTATTTTTTTCTTTTCCCTTCAGTTCTTCCTTTTTCCTGCATGAAATGAAAAGCAGCATGGCGAAAAAAAGGAAAAGGAGTATTCTCGTTTTCTTCCTCATAAAAGCTCCTTATTGTCCGGTAGGAAAGAGAATTCGTTCCATTCCGTCTGCATACATATTATCCGCCCGAACCACATAGAAGTCTACTGACTGATCTCCCGGTGTATTTCTACTGTTGGAGAGGCGCTGCCAGAGATTCACCACCGCAGAATACGCCATCTGATACTGGTCAATCACAATAAGGCTTCGAATCATACCTACATCCAAGCTGTAAATGAGCTCATCCGAATCCCCTACTCCGTAAAGCTCTACAAACTGTCTTCCCGTATCCCGAAGATACCTTGTCGCAATTTCCAGGCTATCATTATCCAAAGCGATGATAATGTCTACACTTCGCTTATGATTTGCCACCTCCAGGTCTTTTTCGCGGCTGTCCCTTGTCCTCCATAATCCAGACAATTTCCTTCTCACTTTCTTCCAGAACCTTCTTGAGGGCATCCAAACGTTTTTTTGCATATTTCCCTTGTTCTGGTTTCCTGCAAGAATTCCTATCCTTAGTCTTTGATTCTGCAGGTTGGATTGCAGGACCTCTTTTCCAAGTGCCTCTCCCAAAGCTTCCTCATCCACACCTATGGAGGAAATGGAGACGGTAGGGTCCGTCACCTCCTTCTCGCAGTCTACCATTTCCAGCTTCGTGCTTTTCCCCAATTCGTTAAGCAAAACTCCGGTTCCCTCCGTAGCACGAAGCTCCGTAATGATTCCGTCCGCTCCGTTTTTGATTTCTCTGGACAGACTCAAATATTCCTGCTGAATGGAAAGGAAACGACCGGTAGTTACAAAATTATATTCGATATTGTATTTCTTTGATGCGGCATTCAGTCCCTTTCTGAATTTATCCCAGCCGGCAGAACTGCTGCGATCCACCACAATCGAGATTTTTATACTTTTTGAGGCGCATTTTCTCCCAGCAGTCTTCCCAAAGAAAGGGCAAAAAAGCATTATGGCTACAATTCCAACTCCTACAGTAAAGATTCGATTCTCTTTCATGAGTTTCTACCTCCCCCATGAAATCCGCTGCTACTGCTATGCATATTTCCATGTTCCATGCTCTTTTGTGTCTCCTCGCTATACTCAATCGGAGGAAGTCGAAGTTGAACCGTAGTTCCCTCGTCCGGTGCACTGATAATCTTCAGTCCGTATCGGGATCCGAAACGAAGCTGAATTCTCTTGTGTACATTGATTAAACCGACGCCTGATCCTCTCTTTTTCGGTCGGAAAAACTGGATGGCTCTACTTCATTATCCAAAAAAAGGATTCCGCCTTCTCTACAGGCATACCGAAAGCCGTTGTCCTCTACGGATAAAAGAATCACCGGCAGGGAATTTTCCTGAATGATTTTTCCCCGAACATCAATTTCTCCGTCTCCATCCATTCCCTCCATACCATGGTAGATGGCATTTTCCAGTATCGGCTGTAAAATCAGCTTTACGGTAAGGCAATCCAGCACTTCCTCCTGCACGTCAAAATGTACGGCGAATTTATTCTTAAAGCGGATTTTTTTGTATGTTCATATAATTCTTGGCATGCTGAATCTCCTGTGAAAGAGGAATAATATTTTTCCCTCCGGAGAGCGAGATGCGGAAAAAGCTTGCCAATTGCGTCACCATAAACACGGCGTCTTCCTTCTTTCCGCTTTCAATCATCCATACTACGGATTCCAACGTATTATAAAGGAAATGCGGGTTAATCTGGGATTGTAACGCATCCATCTCCGTCTGCCGCTTTTCTTCCTGCTGCTGGATTTTTTCCTCCGTCAACTCATCAATTTTTCGGAAGGATTGCACAAGTGTCTGCCCCAAAATGAATGATTTCGGTACTGCCATAGTTGGAGATTTCCTCTATAAAGCGCTCTCTGTCTCCCATATTTTCCAAATCTTCATTCAGCTTACGAATCGGATAAGAAAGTCGAAGAGAAAGCAACTGATTAAAGAAAAGAGAAATCAGAAGCGTTAAGGATATCAGCATAAACACATAGTAAAGCGTTCCGCCCGGAGTGAAAACAGGATTCTTTTCCTCCAAAACGGAAACCATTTTCCAGCCCGTATAGCCTATAGTATCCAAAAATAACGGTTTCTTTTTCTTCCGTCTTTCTTTATATAGTGGAGTCCGTCTTCCCATTCTGCAACATCTTCCGTATTTTCCTGAAAAAGACTTTCGAAGGATTTCCGCATACGAGGATGATATATCAGCTTACCCTTCTTATCACAAAGATAAAAATAACGAGAATCATCATCTCCATTCAGTTTTTCCATCATTCGCTCTATGGTATCGTAATTCATATCTACCAAAAGTACGGCATTGTTACTTACTCCGTCTCTATTCAAGTCCACTACACGGCTCAAAGAAATAACCCAGTGCGTACGAAAGGAAGGATCATCAAAAAGATTCTGCACATGGGGAAGGGAAAAATGCAGATTTTCCACCTGCTGTACGGCCGTAGAAAAAAAATCCTGCTCCACTACCTTTCTATTTTTCTTCTCTGCAGATATCGGAACTGCCGAAATCAGCTTTCCTTGCGAAGAAAAAAATGGCAACAGAAACAAGATTGTCCTTATGGGCCTCGTATAAGAGGTTCATTTCTTCATTGAGTTCCGACATATTCAGGTCCGGAACCTTAATCACATTATAATACATCGCATCGGAAATCCGGCGCATACTCACCAGATATTCCTCCAGTTGATTTGCACCCTGCTTTAAGAGCTGTTCCGCCTGCGTCTCCCGCTCACGCTTTAAACGGGAAGAAAATTGCAGATATAAAACCGAGGACAAAAACAGGATAATGATGACGGAAAGAAGCATAAAGCTTAGAAGAATCATATTGTGGAAAGAGCGAAAGGGCGACTCCATGGAAAGAGGAAAAAAATACCCCTTTTGAAAGAAAATTTCCTTAAGGGCGGCCTTCTTGGAATCTATTCTCTTTTCTCCTTCCTTGGAGATAATTCTTTCCTGATTGTGCATTATTTTGCCTCGTTTTTCATACCGCTGGTCTTGTACTTAGAGGGAGACATCCCAAACTTCTTCTTGAATGCATAGCTGAAATAGTTGGGGTCGGAATATCCCACCGATTCCGCTATGATATAGGTTTTCTCCTCCTCTTCGACCAAAAGACGAAGTGCCTTTTCCATCCTGTAATCCGTCAAATAATTGATAAAGCTCTTTCCCGTCTCTCTCTTAAAAACCGTGGAAAAATAAGCTGCGGAAACATGAAGTGCAAAGGAAAGTGCCTCTACGGAAAGATCCTTATCCATATAATGACTGTGTACATGCTCCACTGCCTTCTTTACAAACGACTTGGTCTTATCGCTTCGCTTTTCCTGGATTACAACTTGGATTTTCTCACAGATTAGTTTCATCCAATCGGAAAGCTCCGAAAGATTAAACTGCTGTACCTTCTGATATACATCTTCCTCTTTCGGAAAAATAATTCCCGCATCCAGCTGATTGGACAAGAGAAACTTATGAATATTGGTTACCAGATCCATAAGGAAAAACTGGTATTCCTGAAGAGAAGGATTGTCCAGGCTGCTATTTTTGATATAGAGGTCAATATCCTTAAACAGCTCTTCCTTAGAAGCCATGCGGATACTTCTGTAAATATCCAAAAGTCGTTCTTCATCTAAAAGTTCCCTATTTAAAGAACGATTTTCCTTTTCCTCCGGATTGATATCGGAAACGGCAATGGCTTTACCCCTTCCGTATATCACACGATAGGCTATAGCATCTCTTGCTCCCATATAGGATAGAGGTAAATCCATTAAAGATGCGACCGTCTTTCCGATACCTGCCGTAATCGTAGCATTGCAGACGTGCTTTGCCATCCGACAAAGTGTTTCCATCTCATCCGTGAGGCGATAACTGTCTTCTTCCTTATCCATCTGGGTAATCACGACCGTATTTCCTAAATAGGTAAAGAAACAGGCCTTCCAATTTTTACTGAGTCTCTCTTCTGCAAGCTTCCGAATAGACATACTGATAAGCACCGGGTTAATGCCCTCCGGTGAAAGACTGATGGAATTATGCAGCACTACTACACAGTAAAGCTTTCCGGGCAGGGTAATCTGGTAATCCAACATAGTTCGTTCCATATCTTCCTGTCTTACATTTCCTTCTATCAAAGAAGTATAAAAGCTTTCCTGTAAAATGGGCAAACTTTCCATGTAATAGTTTTTTAAACGATTGATATTTTGCTTTTCGTCAAACTCTTCATCCAAGCGTTCATGCACTTTTTTGAAAATGCGAGAAAGCTCTACGCTGTCCACCGGCTTTAGCATATACTCTTCCGCTTCCAGACGAATCGCTTCCTTAGCATACTCGAATTCATCAAAGCCGGAAAAAAATAATAATCTTTACGGAGGGATATAACTCCTTTAGTTTATGAGAAAGAGTAAGTCCGTCCATATACGGCATCTTAATATCCGTGAGTACCACATCAACTTGCTTTTCCTCTGCAATCTCCAAGGCTTCCAAGCCATTCTTAGCATAGCCCAAAAGGGAGTAGCCCATGCCCTCCCAGTCAATCTTTTGTATGATGGCTTCTACAACATCTTCTTCATCATCTACCAAAAGTACGGAATATTCCTTCATTTCCCATCTCCACTATACTTTTCCTCTATACGTTTAAACTGTATGCTGATGAGAATAATACTGAGAAGAATTAAAGAAATACCCAAAAACGGGTGAATCAACATCGCTAAGGATGCCAACAAAGAGATGGCTGCAAATGCAAGAACAATGAATCCCGCTTCCCTGCCATATCCCTTCTTATCTTTAACAGGAGGACGCCCCTTTGGACGAATACTGTCCACATCCTCAAAAACCAATAACTTTACCGCATAATATAAGAGCAATACCGTAAACAGTAGGGGAAGTCCCATTTCCTGCATAATTTTTTCCATCATATCTTCGACACCCCACTCAAACTTCTTCTATAGATAAATCCTCTTAAATTCCTATTAAAAAGGAATGCATACACTTGCCCCATTTTACAAAAATAGCGTACACCAATGCAAGAGACAGCCGACTGTAATATATAAATAATTCAAGTCATTTTTCTTTCGATTGACAGTTCCCATACTGCCATGTAGTATTTTCTTGTTGTATTATTTTTCTTGTTTTGTAAGGGGTTTTTATGAAAAATTCTCTCTTTGTCCGTAAAGCTCGTCGGAACCGCCATTCTCACCGCCGTTGTTCTAAGCTTACAACTTGTGTTGGGCAGTGTTAAGTTAGGACCCTTTAATATTACCTTTACCTTGGTACCCATCATTTTGGGCGCAGTACTCTACGGTCCTCTAAGTGCTGCCTTTTTGGGTGCGGTATTCGGTCTGACGGTCTGCTTTTCCGTCATTTCCGGAAATGACGCAGGGGGCTTTGTCCTCTTTAGCCAAAGACCGATAATAACTCTTCTTCTTTGTCTTGTGAAAAGCACCGCTGCAGGATATCTTGCAGGGCTTTTGTGCCAAACGAAAATCCACTCTATATCTCTCTGCCGCTGTCGCGCCGCTTGTAAATACCGGAATCTTTATTTTGAGCCTAGTCTTATTCTTCCGGGATACCCTTGTCCTTTGGGCAAATGGAGAAGAAGCAGTGATGCAATTTATCCTCTTCAGTATCTTGGGAGTAAACTTTTTAGCGGAGCTTCTACTTAATCTCTTGCTTGTCCCTGTTATTCTACGCATTCTTGCAGGAGTTCGATTCACAAAGGATGAAATTGAAAATATATAGGAGGGAAGAATGATTCTAGCCATTGATTGCGGAAATACCCATACGGACTTCGGCTGCATACAGGAAGATGGAGAGATTCTCAAGATTTTCTGTATGGAAAGTAATCGAAAGAAAACGAGTCATGAATATGCGGCAGATATCAACGAAATATGCACTCTTTTAGGAATACATGTTACTGACTTCAAGGGTGCAATCATCTCTTCCGTTGTTCCCGAGCTCACCGGTTCCTTTCGAGAGGCGGCAAAGATTCTGCATATTGAAGACTGCCTTATCGTCAATAAAGAAAATGTTTCTTCCCTTTCTTTTTCCTCATCCTCCTCAGAAGAAGTCGGACCGGACCTGATTGTTTCCGCTGTAGGTGCCAAGAAGCTCTACCCGCTTCCGGCAATCATCATCGATATGGGAACTGCGACAACGCTTACCGTAGTGGATAAAGAAGGAGTCTTTACGGGAGGTGTCATTCTCCCCGGTGTAGGAATCTCTATGAATGCTCTGGCAAAAGAGACCTCCCTACTTCCTTCCATTGATGTAGCGCCGGCAAGAAAGCTCATTTCCTTAAATACCGTGGATGCGATGCGTTCAGGCATCATTTACGGTACTGCAGGATCCTGGACGGCATCATAGAACATTTCCTGCAGGAATTAAAGGAAGACGCGAGTCTCATCGCCACGGGCGGACTCTCGCACCTCATCTGTCCCTACTGCAAGCACAAAATCATCGTGGATGAAAATCTCCTCTTAAAGGGCTTATGGGAAATCTGGAAGGATTCCAGAGACTAAAAAAAGAGGCGAAAGAAACTAAAGTAAACAGTTTTACAAAGTTAAATTAAGTAGTTTCATGGAGCTAAATCAAGCAGTTTCATGGAAGCACACAAAGTATTCCAAGAACGAGTAAGATTCCCGGTGCAAAAATATCTCCTTCCGTCCCCTTTAAAAAAAGTCCTATAGGAGAGAACCAAGGAAGATATCGTAGCACATCCGCTTAGGGCGGAAAAAAATCCATAAATGCCCCGCCAATCAGGCTGAAAAAAAGAGTCCGAGGTTTAAGCTGATACCCGTTTCCGCCCCTTCTCCAAGGAATCTTGTCGATAGAAGACGAGAAAAAAACCGAAGAGAAAAAAAGTGTGTAGGAAAAAGACGGACAGCATTGCATATAGACTGAAAGAGAGCTTAAGGGCAATATAAAAGCAAAGACTGATAAAGAGGAAGAACAGGAAATATCCCCCAAGATAGCGTAGTTTTCCGCGCCTTATACTGTTTATCCTGCTACTCACCCTCTTCTCTTCACTCTCCCCCATTACTGCAGCAAGGGAAAAGAGGAAGAAATATAAAAGAAACGCATAGATTGCCTCTCTTTTGGGAGAAAAACAGCTCTTCTTTTGAGCGTCCATTTTTCTGCTCTACGATATAGAGAGGTGTTTTTCTTTTGTAGTTGACTTCATTTTCTTTGAGAATTCGTTCTTCTTCCGGACTAAGCTCTTTTCCTAAAAGAGAGGAGAGGTAAGTCCCGGCAGTTCTTTCTATCTTTCCCCCGGCAACAAGGGCTGCCACAATCTCTCGAACAGCCATTTCCGAAAGAGAAGAGCTGCTGCTCTCATAAAGCAAGAGTCCCTTTCCCTCCCTATCATCACTGTATCCCTCAAGGATACTGAGAACCCTTCTTTATCCCCATACAAAAAGCTTCTCCGCTTTTTTTCCTCTCCGGAAATCACCGTGATTTGAATACTCTTTTCCTCTTCCAGATCTCGGAGCAGCTCCTTACTCCATTCTCCCTGATCTTGATTCACAAGATAAATTTGTAAGCGTTCTTCCTGCTTATCCTCCGCATATTTTCCAAGAAGGAGGCAAAAGGCAAGAAAAAGTGCGAATCCAGCCGTTCTTCCCTATCAGAGTAAAGCCTCTCCATAGCGGAAAGGGAAGATATCGCATAATAAGGCTCTCGCTACGACTTTTGCAAATATGCACTCCCAGCCAAGGAAGTCTTTTTCTCTTTTTGTCCGAGGGAATTCTTCTTATCGAAGAGTTTTTCGAGTAATAAAAGCATAACTCCGATACATGCCGGAACAGATAGCGGGTACGCAAAAGAAAGCAAAGCCTTTCCTCGATATCCCCTCCTTAGGCCTTCCAAGATTAGTGCCGTAATACTGACAGGAGAAAAATTGTGCAATAGAAAATGGAATTTTCCCTGCGCTAAACAGTCTTCCGCTGAACAAGAGGATTAAGAAAATCACGCAAATACTTACATTTTTTCCGAGTCTCTCATCCCGAATCATACTGAATATTCCCCAAAAGAAGAAATAAAAAGCTAAGTAAGGAAAAACAAGTAATAAATCGAAAACCAAAGAAGACTCTCCGAAGAAAGAGAGATCGTCTCATGCAAAAAGCAATAAAGAAAGGGCCAAAAAAACCAGAGACAGGAAGAGTAAAACAAAGGAATTTAGAGAGATAAAATCCCTTTCCTCTCATCTGACGAAACCGTGCAACAATTCCCTTTTTTTCTTCTTCCGGAACTGCGGAAATCACGGATAAACTCACAAAAAGAAAGAAAGAGGAAAAAGCAATGCGGAAAAAAATGCGCATAAGAAGTGCAAGCTCCAAATTGGCTTTTTATCTCCTCATCCTGAAAGATGAGTTGTCTCTTTAAAACGGCTGAAAAGAAGCCTTTCCGAGGCCTTCTCATAAAGGACTTCCTCCTGCTTAGCGGAAAGTGTTTCTCCATAAGCCGTATGGAAAAACAGCAAGACTCGTCTCCTGCTCCTTTTTCCATGATTTGCATGACAGAAGTAAAAACTGACTCCAAAAATAGCCGCTTCCGTCGGACGCTTCTCATTGAGAATGAGTTCTACCGGTTCTCCTTGAAATCGATAAGCAGTATAAAAAGTCTTTGGGAATCCGTAGAATTCCTACACTTCCCTTCTCCAGTTCTGCAGAAATCTCTTCCCTGCTGATTTTATGAACCTCTGAAAAAAGTTCTACCTCTTCCATTTGACGAATGAGTGTCTTGGACATCAGTGTTTCATCTTCATCAATTATGGAAACGGGAAAGGACAGTATCTGTCCGGAGCCCCCCTGAAAAAAGGCAAGAAACAAAGGAAGCAGAAGTAATGGAAAAAGAAGGGAAAATAGTCCCCCTTTTCTGAAAAATAAGCTGAAGTCCTTTTTTAAGGCTGCAAAAAAGCCATTCATTTACACAATCCTTCCCTCTTCCAAGTACACTATTCGGTCAGCCATTTCTTCCAGCTCTCCTCTTCCATGACTAATCAGCAGCATCGCTGTACCCTGCGCCTTCATTTTTCGAAGTAAAGCAAGAATTTTATCATAAGACTCGTTATCACAGCCTACTGTTGGCTCATCTAAAAGAAGGATATCCGGTCTTCTCATTAAGGCGGATGCCAAGTGTACTCGCCTCTTCATCCCCCCTGAAAGTGCAGAAACACGTTCTCTTTCTTTATCCTCCAAGCCGAGCTCCTTTAAAAAGCCAGTGTGCTCTTGTAAAAAAATCACTTTGGCAGGAAGTCCCAGTATTTTCCCGTAAAAATATAAATTTTCCAAGGCGGAAAGGCTTTCATACAGAGATAAATCCTGCGGAAGATAGGACAGATTTTTCTTGATTTCCTTCGGAATCAAAACCTCTCCCTTATCATAGGGCAATATCCCTGCAATAGCCTTTAAAAGCGTACTTTTCCCTGCACCGTTCTCTCCTCGTATCCCCAGTATTTCTCCCTTATGCAAAGAAAGGGAGAGCCCTTTCAATACTGCTCTCCCTCCTCTTTTGTAGTGAAATCCCAGGTCATTAACCGTGCAAATCCACTCTTCCATCTATTCTGTTACCCCCAAAAGATTCATATAGATGCGTTGGAAACCTTGTGCAAATTTCTCTCCAAGCTCATAGAAATCATCTTCAGAGTAATTGCTGACATCCACTACCTCTCCCTTAGGCAGGGTAATATCCGCTTTATCGGAGGTATTCAGGTTCAGCTTAACTCCACTAAGTCCCATGGAATACGCTTCCAGTCCGCTAAGAACAAGCTCATGGTCACTACTGTTCTTTTCACCGTCTTTTACCGTCAGAATTGCCTGTCCGCCCATTCCTGTCGGATCTTTTTACAGTATAGGTTCCGTAAGGCATCAGGATAGACTTCTTTCCTGTTTCAATAGCATACTCTAAACCGGTAATATTGAAGATTCCATTTCCTCCGGAAATACTTCCATTTAAAGTTTTACCCTTTAAAAGCATACTCGTTCTTCAGATAGAAAGTTTCTCCTCTCCACCCTTTTAAATTCAGCTGCTCGATAGTCTTATCTCCGTCTTTTGCTATTTCTAAGCTGCAAACATATTGATTGCTGCTAATCTTGATTTGACGGAGCTTCTTTCCCTCTACAGCAATGATCCAAGTAAAGTTCGCGTCTTCAATTTCCTGTCCACTATCTTCCGCAGCCTCTCTGATTTTTCTGTGCAAACTCTTGCAACTGCTCTTTTTGCAGGAAGTGAGCTTCCCAGTCCCATTGCATCATTTATCTGACTTCCATAGTTTCCCTGTTCAAGCAGCTCTTCCAAGTCTTTGTCTTTCTCCACCGTGTCTGCAAGCTTCTCCAGAAAAGCCTTTACCTCTTCTGCCTTCGGAGTAAAGGTATAAACTTCTCCCTTGAATTTCTGTCCGAGTCCGTCCAAGCTTACTTCCTGCTTTTCCACCTTAAGATTGTCCTTTGTGATGAGTGTAGCATAGAGCGCACCATACTTTTTAAGGAGCTTTTCTAAAGTCTTTTGATTCTCTTTCGTCTTCTTTAAGTCAGGAGCTTCTTCTACTTCTTCCCCTGTCAGATTTTTAATAACAGTCTTATAGTCTCCCTTATAAAAATGCTCGTCAATCGCAGGAAGGGCAAAGCCGACTACTCCATCCATATATTCTGCATAGGCATCCAGGATGTCACTTCCCATAAGCTGCATCCCCATGCTCATCTGCATACTTCCCTTATCCGGATCTGTCTTTGCTTTCAAGGTCAAAGAAGAATCCTCAAGATATTTATTGATTTCCTCTCTTCCGTCGACTTCTCCGGTCAAAACCATGGTCATTTCTTTTGGTTTCCTGATTGATAAAAGCCCAGTTCTTCCATGGACTTAATCTTTCCGTTAAAGTATTCGGACTGGTATTTTAAAAATCGGTCTTCCGCACTGGAACCCAAACCGCTGAAAAGCAGGTTCTTTCCAAAGGCAAAGATACCGACAAGCAGAAGAACAACCGCTGCCACGATTCCGATAAAAACCTTGGGAACACCGCCTTTTCCCGTCTTCTCTTCAACTGTATATCTTGCAAAATCAGCCGTGTTTTTTACCGGCTCCTCAGCCCTTTCCTCTTTAGCCACTTCAGTAACTTCAACAGTTTTGGCAGCTTCAACAGTTTTGGCAGCTTCTGCAGTTTTGGCAGCTTCTGCAGTTTTGGCAGTTTCAGTAGCTTCAGGAGCCGCAGGAGCTTCAGGAGCAGTAGCAATGTTTAAAGCGTTATCCAGTTTTTCTCCGCAATTCGTACAGAACAAATCCTGTTCCTGTGCTTCCTGACCGCAATTAGGACATATTTTCATGATTCCCCCCTATCTTGTCGATAATTTGTTTTTTCTTAGCTATATTAACATAGCATAATCCGTATTTCTTTTTCAATTTTATGAATAATTTAATGATGAGACAGCAAAGAAAAAAATGGAAGATTAGTCTTTCCACGTCTTCTACTAAAAACTCAGGCCTTTTTATAGTAGAGGCGCAATAAAAGCGTAAAAAAATCCCTGCATAACTCTCTTTAAAAATACTTCTTTTCCTACCCCAATCCGCTGCAATTTCCGTTGAAGTTCGAAAAACCTCATAAAAATCATCCGCGATATCAGTGATACAGGGGCTTTCATAAATCAGTACTCCATTTTCAAAATGATGGTACAAAGAGCGATAATCAAAGTTAATGGTTCCCACTGCTGCCAATCGATGATCAACAAGAACCTGCTTCGAGTGAATAAAGCCCGGGGTATATTCATAGATACGAACCCCCGCCCGAAGAAGCTGGGCATAGTAAGAACGACTCACGGCAAAAATCATTTTCTTATCCGGAATTCCCGGTAAGACAATCCGTACATCCACTCCACATTTTGCCGCATTACAAAGTGCCCTGCTCATTTCATCCGTAATAATCAAGTAAGGCGTCGTAATGAAGATAGACTCTTTAGCAGAGTGAATCATATTTAAATAGACATCTTCTCCAAGAGGAAGATCATCTATCGGAGTATCTCCATACGGCGCACAATAGCCTTCTTCGCTAAACTTCTCCCAATATCTTGGAAGGTAGTTATAGAGCCCTCTTACCGGACTGTCATCCATAGCGTGCCACATTTCCAAAAAGCAGCGTCAATGTTCCCACACCTTCTCCGCGAAGTCGGATTCCGTATCCTTCCAATATCCATAAGGAGAACGGATATTGAAGTATTCATCTGCCAAATTATATCCTCCCGTAAAACCAATCTGTCCATCCACTACCGTAATTTTTCGATGGTCTCGATTATTCATAAACAGATTGACAACAGGAACAATAGGATTGAAAATCCTGCAACGGATTCCCCCTTCTTCCAATTCTCTTAAAAAGCGAGGATTGATGAACCCAATTGACCCGACATCATCATAAAAAAGCCTGATTTCCACACCTTCCTTTGCTTTTTCCAAAAGAACCGCCTTTATCTCTCTGAAGGACTCCCTGTCCTCTATGGCATGGTATTCCATGAAAATAAATTTTCGGGCTCCGCGAAGTGCTTCCATCTGCGCTTCAAATCCAAGACTCGCTTCCTTATAGAAAACCACTTCCGTATTTCTATACACAGGAAATCCTGCCAGATTCTCCAGCATGGAAAAACTGGTGCCCGATTCGGGGATTTTCCTTTTTAAATGCTTCAAAACCGTATGGCTGTCATCCAGGTAAGGAAAAAGCATACTGTCGGCTACATCAAAGCGTTTCTTCATCGTGCGGGAAAAAAATTGGAGCCGTAGACCAAAAGCATAAAGAATCCAACCCAGAATCGGCATCGCCATAATGAATACTACCCAAGTCAGTTTAATGGAGGCATTTGTGTGTTTTCCGATGATATAAAATATAGCCAGTACAGATAAAATCCGAAGGCCTGTCGCAATAAAAATATAATTCTCCGTCAGCCGAACAATCACAAGGTAAAACCAAAAAATCTGTAATAAGACAGCAAATACCACAAACAGTAATCTTCCCACACTGTTTTTTTCTGGTCTTCTCTATGAACTGCCTTGGTTTTTTTGGCATATATACGCCCTCCTATAATCAATCGACCCTTACCTTATACTATAGCAATATAAAAATTAAGCCTATGAGAGATATTAAGCTCTTTAAAACAGCCGGATGTATGCCGGAAGTCCGTCTATATACTCTGCACTGCACTCTCCCCGGATTAAAGGGCGAAGGTAATCCAAGCACTCTCCCTCCAAGCTATGTCCATTTTCGGAAATCCACTCTTTAGGCAGTTTTTTCTCCTTGTTGGCAACGAACGACAAAGGTACGGAAAGAAAGTTCACCTTATATTCCCCTCTCATTCCATTTACCCGCTCCAAACTCACCATTTTTCCGCTTTCTCCGGAAAGAGCAAGTTCAACCGCCTTCTTTCCTAAAGAAAAAGCCTCCAATACGTCCGTCTTGGAAAGGCAGTGGCTTGCACAGCGTTGCAGTAAATTAAACTCAATTGCACGGGTTTTAATGTTCTTTTCTTTTATAACAGTGTATTTTCCTTCTTCCGAATCGGCTGCCTCCTGCAAAAAGCCTTCCAATACCGCTCCGGTACCTCCGGCTATAGTATGACCGAAGGCGTCCTTTTCCCCTTCTTCTTTCTCATAAGAATAAAGAAAACGACCTTCTTCGTCCTTTACCCCTTCGGAAACCGCCACCATGATTTGGGGATGTTTCTCCAGCATTTCATTTACATCTTGCAAGAACTTCTCTTTTGAAAATGTATTTTCCTCCACATAAATCAAGTAAGGAATACTGCCTCGTTCTTCGGAAAGAGCAGCTGCCGCTGTAAGCCAACCAGCATTTCTTCCCATCATTTCTACAATCATGACATAATTCTTATCGTAAGCCATGCATTCCTGTTCCAGTTCCAAAAGACAGGAGCTGATATATTTTATCGAAGACGCATAGCCCGGGCAGTGATCTATACCGTATAAATCATTGTCGATGGTCTTTGGAACCCCTGATAACACGGATATCTTCCCCTTATTTTGAAAAATAAAGAGAAAGCTTCCAAGCCGTATCCATGGAATCATTTCCGCCGATGTAAAGAAAGTAGCCTATATTCCATTTTTAAAAAAATATGAAGATATTGTATCAAAAATCTCCGGGATCTTCCTCGGGATTCTGTAATTTTCTCCCTGCAAGACCCCAGAGCCGAGGCCGGAGTTGTGGCGAGTCGAGAAAAAAATGCAAGAGATTGCATACGGTCCGGAGTCATCTCAGCATCTCTTTCTTCTTGGCAGATTTCCCTCGCAAGCGGAGATAAGTTGGCTATATCCATACTTTCCACCGGGAAGATACTTCTCTTTTGCTCTAAAACAGTATCCCTAAGGTTTATGAAATCCTCCCGAAATACACCTTCTACGCCATACTTTGCGCCATATACTTCTCCAATTTCCTCCCTGTTCCAAAGCTTCCTTTAATCACTCCGGAAAGACTTGCATTAATTACCGCTGTCGGCCCCCTGACTGTGCCACCAATAAATTCTTCTTCATGTTTTTCACTTTCTATCTTTTTTTCTTCAGCACTACATGCCTACCATCACTCTTACTTACTCTTTTAAATACTGCTCCAAATATCCCAAGGGGAAAGGAGGCGATGCCAAAGGCTTCACCGCAAGGCTGGTAAGAAGAATCGGATTGTCATCTGCCAAGGCCCGATTCAGATTTAACTTCCCGCAAAGCTTACATTGATGAAGTATACTCCAGTCTCCATCCTCTCTGGAAACAACGGCAATGGGTTCCATTTTTCCGTGACAGGCAGCTTTCCGGTCTCCCGCCGTCTCATCTACATGAAGACTGTAAAGGCAGTAGGGACAGTGGTTTCTATGATTTGAACCTGCGCCTTCCGGATGAATCTCCTTTCCGCAATGCGCACATACAAAAGCTTTCCAAACAAGCCTCTGTACGGTAGTCCGCTTGATTCATCTCACTTCTACTGCGATTCGCATTTTCTCTATTCGTATCTTCTCTATGTGCATCTTCCTTTTTTTCGCTGTTCTTGTTTCTTCCCTGCTTGCCACGTCTTTTTCCGATGTAAGTTGTTCAAGTTTTTTTCGACTTGCAATACAGGTCTTTTTGCCTTCTTTTTACCGACATATCTCCGTTTTTTTCATCTTCAGTTCTTCCCTTTTTATCCGTCAGTGCTCAAGTAAAAAAATATTTGACTTTGTATTATATCATATATTTTTTTGCAAATAGCAGAGAGCCTATCGCCCTAAAAAAATTTCTCCGCAATTGCCACAAAACTTGCACTTCCTTTCCAAAGAACATCCTCATCCACATCAAATTTTGCATGATGATGCGGTTTGTCCGTTCCCTTTTTTTCGGATTTGCGGAGCTTAAGAAGAGAAAAGCGCCTGGAATCTTTTGTAAATAGAGCGAAAAATCCTCTCCTATCATACTGGGGCTTTCCCGATACAACACTATTTCTTCTTTAAAAAAATATCTTGTATCGCATCTTTGGCAAACTCGGTCATTTCTTTGTCGTTAATAAGGGGCGGAGCTCCCCAGTCCATGGTATAGTCCACGCTGCCTCCAAAGGCTTCTGCGGTACATTTTGCCACTTCCCCGATACGCTTAGCAAGCTTCTGTCTTACTTCTTCTTTTAAAGCACGGGTTGTCCCCTCTATATGAACCGTGGAGGGAATCGCATTGTATAATTCCCTCCTCTTATCAGTCCCATCGTAAGAACAGCCGCATCCGTCCTGCAATTTCTCTTGCATTGATAGTCTGCAATGCAAGAATGATATGGGCTGCTATATTAATCGGATCTACTCCCTTTTCAGGCGTAGAAGCATGGCAGCCATTTCCCTTTACTTCTAAAATAAAACGATCATAGGAAGCCATTACTGCTCCGGGAATACAGGCCATCGTTCCACTTGGGATACTTTTTATCTAAAATACTGCCGATATGCATCCCGAAAATGGCATCTACCCCTTTAATGCCCCTTCCTCTATCAGAATAGCCGCCCCTTCGCAAGCTCTTCCGCCGTTTGAAAAAAAGAAAACGAATTTCTCCGGAGAGCTCCTCTTTATGAGGATAAAGTATCTGCAAGGCAGCTAAAAAGCATGGCTGTATGGGCGTCATGTCCGCAGGCATGCATACAAGAATTATGCAGCGAAGCAAAAGAAAGACCGGTTTCTTCTTGGATAGGAAGAGCATCCATATCCGCTCGAAAAGCAAGTGTTTTTTTCCCGGACGGGCACATTTCATCGTTGCTACAATACTGCTGTCCTTTTCCGAAAGTATGTATGGGACTCCTATTTCTTCCAATTTTCGGATTACATAAGCGCGCGTCTTCGGTAGATAGAATCCCAATTCCGGAATCTGATGCAGTTCCCTTCGCATCTCCACAATATCGGATTCTATCTCTTTACACTTTTCCCATAGCATATTTTTTTCTCCTTTACAAACGAAATCAAGCTAGAGCTTTTTCTCAGTCATTCTCTTTTTCCTATTCTAGCAAAAATAAAGTCCTATTTTTGCCAGTCTTAAACGGATAATTATGAAGCAAAGGGTGAAGCTTGAAAAAGCAAATAAACGGAAAACAGGAGACGGAATATAAAATAAAATAATTTCATTGTATAATGCGTACACTTTTGCACTAATTAAAATTATAATTTGTGTCGAGAATAACTCGTGTCAGATACATTGTTATCTTTTATTCATTATTCCATTTTTAGAAGACGAAAGGAAAAATAAGGGAAACGAAATGCCTCACACTTCAAACGCGATGATCTTTAAGAATAAAAAAACTGAGGGTTTCCGATGCATATTGAATTCAAATCTACAAAAATTCAAAAATCAAAAAAATATTTCTTATCAACAATGATGGATAAGTACGAAAAGGAGGAACTCATATGAAGGCGCTAATTTATGGAGCGGGTCTTTCAGGAAGGCAGGTTTACAAGAACATAAAAGATGAGGTTCAGGTAATCGGGTTTTTTTGGATGGAGATCCGGACAAAAAGGGACATGTAATCGCCGACGGTCTACCCTGCTATGGAGGAGCGGAAAGTCTTTCAGACATGGAATTTGATCGAATTTATATTGCTTCTCGATTTTGGAAAGATATCAAAAAAATTCTGACGGATAATGGCGTTTCAGAAGATCGCATCCGAGTGGATATCCCGCTGGACACAGTTTCCGATGTTCGAAATACCTGGCTGTATTCTTATGCGAAAGCATATAAGAACACGAAGCTTTCCGTAGCGGAAGGGGGTGTATTCAGGGGGGATTTCGCCAAATACATCAATAAGGTTTTTCCGGATTCCAAGCTATATTTATTTGATACCTTCGAAGGCTTTGACCATAGGGATGTTGAATATGAATCCAATAATTATAAATTCGGTTTAAATGACAATGAATTCTCGGATACATCATTGGATGTGGTTATGGAAAAAATGGAGCATCCAAAGAATATCATTATAAAAAAAGGATTCTTTCCGGAGACTGCAGCAGATGTTGATGACCGGTTTTGTTTCGTACACTTGGACTTCGATTTGTATGTTCCGATACTGGAGGGACTACGGTTCTTTTATCCCAAAATGGTCGAGGGGAGTGTAATCCTGATTCATGACTATTACAATATCGGCTTACCGGGAGTAAAGGACGCTATAGAGGATTACGAAAAGAAATAGGCAGAACCCTGTATAAAATGCCAATCGGAGAAGATCAAAGCATTGCCATTATAAAGGATAGTCGTTCTTAAAGAATAAGATGGAATAATGCTTCTATTCGCTTGACAAGAATTCCTTTACTGCATATTGTCATCCATATATTAGAAAAGTCGTGTGCATGGTAAAACAGTAAAATGGATGCTCCATCGCAAGACGTATGAAGGAAAAAAATATGGATTATACAGCTAAAAGATTATATTATTTCGGAAAAACAAGGACTTCGCTCTAGTGAATAAACCGGTAGGCATGGATTCAGAACATGCAATGGGAGACGGATTCTTTCCCATTCATCGCCTTGACAAGGTCGCAAGCGGACTTCTTCTTTATGCAAAAAAATCCGATTAGTGCAAAAAAAGCTTTCCGAAGCACTTTCAAGAGGGCAAGATTAAAAAGAAATATCATATTATTGTCGAAAGCACTTGCAATACCTCCAAAGAAGAGGATGAAACTCTGTCCGTCAGAACAAACAACACAATGGATAGAGGCTCTTTCAAAGCTAAGCGGCTTCCGAAAAGAGGCCGTTTCACCGATTATCTTTATAAAGATGCAAAAAAGCAGAAGATGTTTCCTGTCAAAAAACTCCGCAGGGGGGTAAAAGAGGCTGTCCTCCATTATCAAGTACTACAAGAGAAAGACGGTCTTGCTCTTTTGGATGTCGAACTCGAAACCGGACGTTTTCACCAGATTCGTGCACAGTTCTCAGCCCACGGCTTTCCCCTCTTCGGAGACGGAAAATACGGTTCCCGTCAAAAGGGAAATGTAGCTCTACATTGCTATACCCTCTCCTTTCCTAACCCGGAAGGTGGAGAAGAATTGCATTTTCAAGTGGAAGACAGGGATGAAGAGCCCTGGAGAAATTTTTATGAGAAGCCTTAAAATAACTTGTTTTTTTCTCTAGCAAAAATGCTAGGATAAACCAGCAAAAAAGATTTTAAAAAGCACCCGAAAAAGCGGGTGTTTTTTTACGATTGGGAGGGCTTTCATGTTCGTTGCAAAAAAACTGGATAGACTATGAGGTCATTGACTGCTCGAAGGGCGAAAAACTCGAGAGGTGGGGAAAGTATATCCTTTGCCGTCCGGATCCTCAGGTCATCTGGCAGAGCGAAAAGAAAAAAATCCCTTCTGGAAGAAGCTGAACGGCCATTATCACCGCTCCAAGGCAGGCGGTGGAGACTGGGAGTTTTTCTCCCTTCCGAAGCAGTGGCAGATTTCCTATCCCTTAGGGGGAAAACGGAGAAGACAGTCTGAACTTTCATCTAAAGCCCTTTTGCCTTTAAGCACACCGGTATATTCCCGGAGCAGGCTGTAAACTGGGAATGGTTTTACCGCCTCATTAAGAAAGAAAAAGGAAAGAAGAGAAAAGAGCGGAGACAAAACACCGATTAAAGTTTTAAATCTCTTTTGCCTATACCGGAGGCGCCACCCTTGCCGCAGCAAAGGCCGGCGCAGAGCTTACCCATGTGGACGCATCGAAGGGCATGGTTTCTTGGGCAAAAGAAAACGCGGAGGGCTCAGGACTGGCTTCTGCCCCCATTCGTTATCTTGTGGACGACTGCGTAAAGTTTGTGGAAAGGGAAATCCGAAGAGGCAATCTTTATGACGGCATCATCATGGACCCCCTTCTTATGGTAGGGGACCGAAGGGGGAAATCTGGAAAATTGAAGACAGCATCTACCCCTTCCTAAAGCTTAGTGAGAAAATTCTGAAAAAGGATGCCCTCTTCTTCCTTTTAAACTCCTACACAACCGGCCTGCAGGCAGGAGTTATGCAGTATATGCTGGAAGAGCTCATCGGAAAGGGCAGAAACGGAAAGGTTTCTTCCGATGAAATCGGGCTCCCCGTATCGGAAAACGGTCTGGTGCTTCCCTGCGGTTGTGCGGCCAGGTGGGAAAAAGCCGAATCGTAAGGCATTTGGCACTCTTTGTCAGAAAAAAACTTTATTGTATTTCTTTATAAGAGAGGATAGTATTACTGATAAGAGTTTAAAGGGAGAGGTGGCTTTTCTTTTAAAGCCATTTTCTTATGTATAAAAGCAATTTTTTAAAAAGAGAGAAACTCTTTCCCTCTTTTATCAAGATAAAACACCAGTAAAGCTTATGGAGGAAGAAATGTATAGGGGATTCAAAGTTTTTTTATTAAGCCTAAGCGCCACAGCCTTATTTTTCCGGCGCAGCATTTGCTGCGGGCTGGAGTACAAATGAGCAGGGTCAACAGGTTTATCAAAAATGATAATGGTTCAGTGGCTACCAATACCTGGATTAAGATTACGCAAAACGGAAAGACCGAATGGTACTACGCTACCGCAAATGGAAGCTTAAGACAGGACGGCTGGCAAAAAAATCGGAGACAGCTACTATTATTTTGACGGAAACGGGTTGATGCAAACCGGCTGGGTACAGGAGGATCGCTACTACTGTGATCCCTCCTCCGGAAAGATGCTCAGCGGATGGAAGCTCCTTCCCTCCCCGAGGGAGTAACTGCCGAGGAAGGCAGGAAGAGTTCCAACAACAATTACTGGTTCTATTTCAACCAAAGTACCGGAGAAAAAAATTATATGCCAAGGACGGTCGTGTTACCGTAAAAACCATTGATGATGCATCCTATGGTTTTGATGAAAACGGAATCATGGTAACCGGATGGGCAAAAACAGCAGATGGAAGTCCGGAAATTTCCGGCTACAGCTATTTCGCCGAAAAAAACCGAAGGAAAGTTCAAGATGGGACAGCGTCTTTCCGGAACGTGGTACGCAACAGTCGGTCCGGAAGGGGACGGCAATCTTGCAACAGGCAACGTGGAATGGTTCTATCTAAAAAACAACGGCCATCCTGCTGCAGGAAACAATGGAGTCTATGAAGTGCAGCGTGTCGGAGACAAGCGGTATCTCTTCAATGAAAAAGGGTAACCCGGTATATGGCATTCAAAAAGGCAAAACTGCAGCAAATGCTCCGGAAGCATATTATTACTGCGGAAAAAATAAGGCCGACAGCTCCGTAAAGACAGGAAAGATGAATTTAGTCGATGGAGACGGAGAAAACATCACTTGTTTTTTTGATAATAGTGGAAAGGGTGCAACCGGCATCAAGCAGGACTATGTCTACTTTTAACGGTCGCCTGCAAAAGGCGGATAAGGGCTCTCACTATCAGAAGATTACTCTTCCCGGACAGAACAGAAGCTATGTAATCAATGAGGCCGGTAGGGTAATGAAGTCCAAGACGAAGTATAGAGATGCAGACGGAAATAAATGGTCCGTAAACGCAAGCGGTGTCATTACTTTGGATGAGGGCTTAGACACAGTAGAGCTTCTCTCCCCCACCGTGACGGATATTGATTAAAAAATCCGACCTTAGATTAATACCTAATAAATACAATGTACTTTATACGCGGTACTCATTGTGGAAAAACAGGGGCTGTAAAAAATCAAAATAATAAAGGGATTCTTTGCAATATAGATCTGAATGCGGGGGTAGTCTGAGCCCGTCGGTACTTGCGAAAAACAAGAGAAACGCAGTTTTTCGCTTAGTATCCGTTACGAGGCGAAGCTAGCGAGAGCGTGCCCCAAGTTCAGACCTATATTGCTTAGAAAAATTATTTTGATTTTTTATAGCCCCTGTTTACATACAGTTTATTCTTCAAGCCAAAATTGTGACAACTCTTTCCTGTTTATCCCGCTTTCTTTTTTTGAGTATCCCAGGAACCGTCTTCTTTCAAAGTATAACCGTCTACTACCGTATTGAAGAGCATTTTACCGTTATTAATCCCCGCTTCTGTACTGAAGTAATACCATTTTCCATTGATCAGTCTCCAACCGGTCAGCATCTTACCGTTATTGATCCCCTCCTCGGTACTCAAATAATACCATCTTCCGTTGATCAGCTGCCAGCCGGTCAGCATCTTACCGTTGTTGGCACCCTCTTCCTTGCTAAGATAGTACCAAGTTCCGTTCAACAATTTCCATCCAGTACTCATCTTTCCGCTGTTTTTCATTCTCACCGCCTTCCAGATAGTACCAAGTATTATTTCGGAAAAATCCATCTGTAGACATATAGCCCTCTTTATTAAAGAAATACCAGCTCTTATTAATCAGTTTCCACTCGTTCTTTGGATAAGAGCCATCTTCGTTCTGTATCCACCAGCCTTTGGAATCCTTTTTCCACTTGACCTTTTTGCAGAACTGTCAACTGTATTCGGGACATTGTCTCTCAGTAATTTCTATAGGAACTACCGCCGGACCCTCCTTTCTTTCCTGTCCATACGGTACTGCCCTCTTCCGAATCATCCAAGTCAAACTTGGTGAATAAGGGTTTGCATATCGCTCGCTCAACTTCACGGCAGAGTGGTTTACTATGGTATTGATCCCGTCTCTTCCCATCTCTTCCTTAAAGAAAGCATGAAGTCCAATCTTTTTTACAGAAGCGGGAATACGGATATTTCCGATATGATTTCCGCTGAATGCCTCTTCTTCTATCTCTTCCAAACCATTCGGAAGTATAAGGTCTCCATCATGTAAAACATCGGAAAAAGCATAGGCATCAATCTTTCTTTAGATGGCTTGGGAAAATAATCTTTTCCTTTGATCTTTTAAATCTGAAAAATGCACCCACTCCGATTTCCTTTTACCGTGTCCGGGATTTTTAAATCTCCTTCCAGCTTAGTAGCACTCCCATAGGAAATTCCGTTAAATGCATAACTTCCTATTTTACTAAGACCATCTTGTAAAACAAGCTTTATACTTTTAGGCTCTTCTCCCAGTGCAAAGAACAGTTTATCCCACTCTCTATACCCGTTCACAGCATTATAATCCTTTATTGCACCATTTCCGCCAATAGTCAGCTTATATTTTATTTGACCGGAAGAAGCTGTGCCGGATTTTACCACCGACCAGTTCAATTTTCCATCTGTATCGGGAAGCCGATTGTCCGTTCCTACCTTTATCGTTTGCTTAAAAATTCCCACTTTCTTGGGTGGATCCCCACCCGCTCTTTCTACCAAGAGGATGTAGCAATAATAGGTTTTGTTATCCAACCAATTTATATTCGAAACATCCGTATAATAGGAAGCTTTCCAATTATCCTCTCCGGTTCTCCATCCCGCAAGGTTCATGCTGTCCTTGTAGGCAGTACTAAAGTCAGATTCTTTTACCGTTTTATTCGCATCCTGTGTTCTAAAGAAATAACACTCTGCAATGCTTTTAGAAGAAACACCGGAGATATTGACCTCCAGGAAGCTTTTTGGATACTCGGTACTTGATATAAACGTATCGAATTGATTTGTACTCCTCGCTTCTTCTGCTCATCCTTTTTCTTGGCCGTTTGCTTCACCGTAGTGAAACTATGGTTATAATGCAGCTTTCCGGTATCCTCTAAATAAATCGAAGATCGATTAATAATGGTATTATGCGTTGCATCCGTACCTTCTTTGTAAAATGCTTGGCTTCCAATCTCCACTACAGAAGCCGGAATAATCAGATTCTTTAATTTATTACTCTGAATAAAAGCAAAATCGGAAATCTCCTTCAGCGTAGAGGGGAGAGTTACATCCTCTAAATTCTCCATATAGCCAAATGGAGCCCTTCTGATTCCCAAACCTTCCACGCCTTCTGCAATAATGACCGTCTTTATTTTATCCCTATAGGCAAACCACGGCGCTCGCTCTCTATCGTCTCCATATCCATATCCACTGATTGTCAGCGTCATGTTTTTTCCTTCTCCACTGAGGCTGTACTTCATATTTTGACCGAGTCTTCCTCCGGAAAAGGGACTCTGTACAATGACCGTATACTGCTTAACTTGTTCCACCTCACTTCCTGATACAATCACTTTATTTTTAATCGTTAAAGTAGCTTTCCCCTCTTTTAAAGCTTTAATGCGAACATCCTTCGTATCAGGATCTATATGAACCCGAACAATATCTTCATGATCGGAACTGACTTCGATGCCCTCAACAAAACGATTTCCTTCACTCAGAAACTCATTGAGATTCTTGTCCTCTCCTTCCTCCATACCAAGAGATCCCGTCTCCATATCATCCTCGCTTCTATCTATTACACTAAGCACGAAGAGAGAGAAATGGTCTGTTTTAACTTCCAGTTTTTTTCTCTTTTCTTTTACTTTCACATCACTCAGTTTCTCCGGCTCCGCATCCGGCTCATCTAAGTGGAATACGGCGAGTTCCTTGCCTTTTGCAAGAATATTCAATCTTTCGAAACTGACCTTGACATCCCCTTTTTCATTATCGGGTTGTAGTTCTTCTCCCTCTGCGTCCAGAACCGAAATATCAAAAATAAAGCTTTCCAGAAGCTCTGCATCTTCTTCCTTTAGCTTTTCCTCAACCTTTTCCTCAACCTTTTTCTTATCCACCTTTTGACTGAGTTTTTTTACTTTCAATTTGGACTTTTTCGGGAAATACCCCTGCATCTGCTTTTTACACTGACAAGAATTCCGTCTACCGTCTTCTTTCCATAAAAAGGAACATCTTGTTCTTCCTCTTCGGATGCAACAATCGTATTCTCTTCCTCTCTGCTTTTTCCCATTGCTCTTGTAAGATTTCCAGTCGAAAAATACGGATAGCAACATAAGCGTGGACAGGGCAAGAGCACATGTCTTCCTAAACATTCTTTTCTCCTTTCAGATTCTTTTCAACTACACTTTTCACAGACCCCGGATTGTACTCCGGCATACTTATTTCATCGGCATGATTTTTAGTTTTTTTAATATGTGATTTTTATCGTATGTATTTAGAACAATTTCATGATTTGAGGGATAAAAACGGGTCAGTCTTAAGAAGAATATTGACGAAAAAGGGCTTTCGCTATACTATAAATGGGTCGCTAGGGGCGCTGTATGCTGAGAGGTGAAAACCGACCCTTTAACCTGACCCGGATAATGCCGGCGTAGGGAAGCTATACGATTTGCCCCTCCATGCCGTTTTGGCGTACAGGAGGTTTTTTTATGAGAAAAAATACAGAAAAATTAGCATTTTCAGGCGTATGTATCGCTCTGTCTATGGTACTGGGAATGGTAAAATTATTTTCCTTACCTATGGGAGGCTCCGTGACTGCCTGTTCCATGCTCTTTGCCACTCTGCCGGGCTTCTTCTTCGGAACCGGCTATGGCTTACTTTCAGGCTTTGCTTACGGCCTAATCAGCTTCTTTTTAAAGCCGGAATTCTATAGTCCCGCACAATTTGTTGTCGATTATATTTTCGCCTTTTCCGCACTGGGCATCTCCGGGTTTTTTCAGCAACAAAGAAGAACGGCTTATACATCGGCTATCTTGCCGCCTGCCTTGGCTGTTTTATCTTTGCATTCTTATCCGGTCTACTTTTTCTTCGCAGCTTATGCACCGGAGGGCATGAGTCCTGTGTGGTATTCCTTTGCCTATAATATCAGCTACATCGGTATAGAAGCTGCAATTACTATTGCCGTACTGTTCTTACCGGTAGTATATCGAACCATCTATCGTTTAAAAGGAAAGTTCAGACAAAATGAAGAAGTAAATCTGATTCACTCATAAAATGATTTGTAGAAACCATGTTCATTCAGAATCAGAGCGAACAGTTTTCAAATGTCAGCCCTGATTTCGGCTAAGGTCCATTAATAATAAATGGAGGAAGGGGAGTTATCCTCTTCCTCCATTTATTGTTTTCCATAAGTTCGGAGAGATTCTCTTTATCAGCACACCCGTAAAATAGGCTAAAGCAAGGCAATAGACAGGACTCAAGAGATAAAAGAAAGCTTTCAGTCCATTGGATACTCCATCATAAAATGATATAGAAAGCACGTTCCGTAGAAGCCCCTGCAAAGTACTCTGCAAGATGAACCAAAGTCGAAGAAAAAGGTAATGTACTGCATAAATATAGAAATTCATCTCTTGTAAAGCTTCAAAAAGAAAGCCAAGCCCTATTTCCTTTTACACAATAAGGCCGGTCTGTCTCCTTTTTAGCCAAAAAAATACAAAAGAAGAACATGGCCATACTAAGTCGATAAAGAACCGTTATGATAAAAGAAAAGCTATATTTTCTCCAAAAAGAACATAGCCGTAGCAAAAACAAAGAAAAGCAGAAAAAGCAGGCAAGGTAGTATGAAGCGCTTTAGATATGTATTCCTTGTTCTTCTCTCTCGGAGAAATATATTGCTTTCACCTTCTTCATTGAGAAAAATGGAAAAATGCCGCTCCAAAACTGTAGTAAAAACCCCGCATCTTCATTTAAATAAGGAATATCCAATCGAAAATACACTAAGATTAAAAACAGAAAGGGAAAAATAAAGGCTATTCTTCCCTGCTTTTTTCTCCCCCTTCCCAAAAGTGTTGAAACTGCAATGAAAGGGAAGCAGAAAGTCAAAAGAAGAAGCTGATAAAAAATACCAAAAAGACCGGATTAAAGCGATAAAAAGAATGCCTTGAAAAAGATTCTCCGGATTGCATTCCGCCTTTTGAAAAACATATACAGTAGGGTCATTCCTGTATTCCATAGGAGGTAGGGAATTAGATAACTCTTCATTCTCTCTTGAGTTTCCTTCCCCAGTCTTTCATACTGTTTAAATTCCGATAAAACAAAAAGCCACTCAGGAAGAAGAATCCCGGAACCGCCACCTGTCCTAAAAATTCAGAAAAGAAAAACTCCAGTTTCAATAAATTGGAGCTATCAAAAAGGCCGTCTTTCGGACAGCCTGTAATTCAGGCACAGTAAAATGAGTACTGTGCACAAATATAACTAAAATAGAAAGAAAAAAACTATATGCCGATAAAAATGCAATCTGACTGTTCTTTTTCATTTTACATATCATCAAGTTCTATCGTAAACTGCTCTGTTTCCGAAGCTCTGTGCTTCTTATACTCCGCCACACGTGCATTGATTCTTCCTACCGGATCCAGTATGGAAGAAATAGAAATATCATGGTTCATATTGTCAATCAGAAGCGCAATGTACTTTGACATATCTACATTGATATACCACTCTCTCTTCAAAAGCTCTTCCGGCTGATAAATCAGGTTTGTGGTTAAAACGCCCGATAAAATTCCCGCTGCATAAGCCTCATCGAACTTATTTAAGCCGTTTGTGAAGAGACCGAAAGTGCAGCATGCATAAACCCTCTTTGCTTTTCTGTCCTTCAATGCCTTTGCCGTATCAATCAGAGACTCTCCGGAAGAAATCATATCGTCAATAATGATAACATCCTTGCCCTCCACATCGGAACCCAGGAATTCATGGGCAACAATCGGATTTCTACCATTTACAACCTGCGTATAATCTCTTCTCTTATAGAACATACCCATATCTATACCAAGGACGTTCGCAAAGTAAATGGCACGGTTCATACCTCCCTCATCAGGAGAAATTATCATCATATGATCCTTATCTATATCCAAATCCCGCACATTCAGAAGAAGTGCCTTGACAAACTGATACGTACAAGAAACATTATCAAACGAATCTCTGGGGATGGCATTCATCACTCTTGGGTCATGTGCATCAAAGGTCAGGAAATTCTCCACGCCCATCTCATGCAACTCCTGTAACATAATAGCGCAATCCAAAGACTCTCTTCCGGAACGCTTATGCTGTCTTGATTCATACATAAACGGCATAATGACATTGATTCGCTTCGCTTTTCCGGTCGTAGCCGCAATAAGCCTCTTTAAATCTGCATAGTGGTCATCCGGAGACATGTGGTTTATATTTCCAAAGATGGAATAAGTCATGGAATAATTCATCACATCTACCATAAAGTAAATGTCTACACCGCGAACAGTCTCTAAAATCTCCCCTTTGCTTCTCCCTGTTCCAAAGCGGGAAATTCTTGTAGGAACAATAAAATCCGATTTCTGATAGCCGGAGAACGCAATGGTCTCCTTGTGCTCACTTTCTCTCTTGGTTCTCCATGACACAAGATATTCATTGACCTTCCTTCCAAGCGGTTCAATGGACTTTAAAGGCATAAGAGCCAAAGGTCCTACAGGAATACGCTCAATAAACTGTGAAGTTCTGGAATCCGACATGATTTTCCCTCCCTAAATAAACAGGCAACTAAACACTATACAGCTGAAAAATTTTTACTATGTCCTTTTTCTTAAAAATCTCGAATCGGGCTAGCACCCTCTAAAAATACAAGAAATACCTGCAAATGTCTATTCTCTTTTCTCTTTTTAAGAAACTTTCTTTTTAACCGAGCCTCTGGTCTCTTCCGTATAAAGGAATAATTTCATAATCCGACATCATACGGGAAACCACTCTGTCAGAATAAAGTTCACGCAGATCCTTGAAGTTCAGATTGGTAGAAATAATCATGGTCTTTCTGGATAAAATCCGCTGATTTAATAAATTGAAAAAACGGGAAGCCGTAAAAGAATTGGAGAATTCCGTTCCCAAATCATCCAGAAGCAAAACATCGGCCTCCGTAATATACTCGTCCTCCATTCCCTCACGCATCAGCTTGGAAAAATACTGGAATAAACCGTCTGCAGTAAAATACAGCACGCTTACTCCCCTCTCCAAAAGAGCTTTGCAATGCAGTGAAGAAAAAGGTTTTTTTCCTGTCCCCTGTTCCTCCCGTGAAAATGAAGTTCCCCTTTATTCTCCGGATAATTCGTTGCATAAGCATAGAAATAATCTCGAATTTCTTTCATATACTCCCGCACCGTTTTATTTCCCGTTTGACTAAGACGTTCCAAGTTATCAAAGCGCTCCAGCTGAAAGCGGGAAAAATTCTCCCGCTCCAAAATCTCACCCATCTTGGACTGCTTATAAAGGAGTTCTCCTTGGAGTTTCATGAAGCACTGGCACTTTCGCCCCTCATAGACTCCGGTATCTTTTACAAAGAGAACAGGTATAATGAGGTTCCAAATCAAACAGAGCATACCCCATCCTCTTTAAAGCTTCTTCCTTCCTGTCCCGAATCTTACGAATAGATGGACGAAGCGCCGCAATGGCTCTTGCATCTCCCTCCTGCGCTTTAACTATTGCCGAAAGAGAAAGTCTGCGTAGCTCTTCGTCCAAAGCGGCATAGCCGGGAACATTGTCCAATACTTCTTTTCCTTTTCCAGAGCTTCCTTTCCGCGGAAAAATCTCCTGTCGGAAAGAATCTCCTGAATCTCATGGAATTGCACTGCACTTAATGCCATTCTTTATTGCCTCCCTGTTGCAAAATTTTTAATGCCTTCTGCTTTGCCAAGGAATCGTAATCTACTTCGCCCTGCGTAAAATTAAGGAAACGATTTGTCTTTTTCTCCGCATCTGTTCCTTGCTTTCCCTGACCTGCCTTCTGCTTCTTCATGCCCTTCGTTAATTCAAAAGTCCTTAATCAACTCCTGTGCCTGTTTCACTGTAGTGATGCCTTGCTCGCTCCAGTCCAAAAGCCACTCTCTCTATATAGCGAGGACTGGTCTTTTGTATGCTGGCACAATAATCCAATAAAAAAATTCTATCAATTCCGAATCCATGGCCAGGTACTCCACCATATACTCAAACTTCTGCACATGGCTGCGCGTTACCCCGCCGGGCAATAAATGCTTTGCCACAAAGAGGATACCCTCAAACTCCTCTTCATCAATTTCCCGCTTCTTTTCCCCGGAAAGAAGGATGTCATCTTGATTTTTGGCACTAAAAAAAGAAGCCTTCATCAGATTCTGTTCCCTCTTCATTTCCAAGTTTGCTTCAGACAGTCTGGCTGCCTCCTCATTCCTGATTTCTTCCTCTACTACTCCTGCAGTTCCTTCCTTGAAGATTCCTTTCTTTTCCCAATAAGAAATGGCCCTTGTGATATCACGGTCGGTCAGATTCAGGGAATCAGCAACGGAATGAACCTTCATATTCTCTTTGCAATGGCGAAGCAGATAAAGATATACACGTACGTAATCTCCATTGGCTTCCGCTAAAAGCTCATCAATAAATGCATTGGGAACACAGGTAATTTCTGCCTGTATACCCTCCTTAAACTGTATGTCCATGCCTTCCCTTTTCCTGTAAACTCCTCTAGGAATTTGCTCGTTCAGCATCATAGCACAGGCAAAAAAACTCTTCAATGGTACTGCTCCACAAGTTTATCCACAGAACTTATCCACAACGATGTGGATAATGTGGGTTTCTTTTTCAAAATAATATGAAGTCCCGTATTTACAGGGGTTTTCACAATAATGGAGCCTGTGGAATCTTTTGATTTATCCACATTTCATGGTGGATTTCAAAATATACAACAATATAAAAATTATTTTTCGACTTTTATTTTTTTACTCTTATCATTAATCCGCTTTAAACTTTTTTATCCGTTAAGTAAGCTGTTTCAAACTGCAATTCCTCCCATTAGAACTATGCAGATAGAGCTTAGACGAAACAAGATTGCATATGCTTTTAGTACAATACTCGTTGTGAATAAAAATAGTATACTGCGCAAGCGATACACATTCAGAATAAAAAAAGCTGCTGACAGCACATGGCTGCCAACAGCATCATTTCAGTACAATATACAGCACTGCCTATTCTTTTTTTGCACCTGGAATCTGTAATAAATGTTCTCCTACTTCCACAATATCGCCTGCCCCCATAGTAATGAGGAGATCTCCCTCTTGCAAGTGGGAAAGAATGAACTCCTCTATAGAAGGAAAGTCCGGAATATAATATACATTTGTATTCTGTGAAAGCATCAGTTTCCGAAGATCATCCGAAGTCACTCCTACGGTATTCTTTTCTCTTGCAGCATAAATATCCGCCAGGATAATTTCGTCCGCCTGTGATAAAGCCCCGGCAAAATCATCCATTAGAGCTAAAGTACGAGAGTATGTATGAGGTTGAAAGGCTACCCAGAGCTTTTTATGAGGATATTTTTTTGCGGTAGCAATAGTCGCCGCAATCTCCTGCGGGTGGTGGGCATAGTCATCAATAATGGTAAAGCCGTTGACCTCTCCCTTTAACTGAAAACGTCGGTCTGTACCCGAAAACTCCATAAGTCCCTTCTTAATTGTCTCAAAAGGAATTCCGATGGCTCTTGCCACCGCAATAGCGGAAAGGGAATTATAGATATTGTGCTCTCCTGTTACCCCCAAAGTCACCCGGCCTCTATCTTCTCCATTTTCAAAAAAAGAGTAAAACTTGGACGAGCAAAAGTGGTCATAGGAAATGAAATTGGCCGTATAATCCGCATCTTGATGTCCAAAGGTAATAATCTTTCGTCCGGGCAGATCCTCCAGGAAAAACTCGGCATGCGGAATATCCTTATTAAAAATCAAGATTCCGTTCTCCGGGAGCTTTTCAATGAACTTTCTAAAGGAGGCGCGTATGTCATTAATATCCTTAAAGAAATCCAGATGGTCTTCTTCAACGTTCAGCACCACTTCAATGGTAGGAAAAAAAGACAAAAAAGAATTGGTATATTCGCAGGCTTCCGCCAGGAAAAACATCAGATTTTCCTACTCTTAAGTTTCCGCCGATATCCTTCATCATACCGCCCACGGTAATGGTCGGATCCATCTGCGCTTCCATCAGAATCTCACCAATCATAGAAGTCGTCGTCGTTTTTCCGTGCGTACCCGAAACATTGATAGCCTCTTTATAATTCTTCATGATTCTGCCAAGAAGCTCTGCACGGCTCATCATAGGAATGTTCTGTCTTTTTACTTCCTGAAACTCCGGATTATCCTCCGAAATAGCTGCAGTATAAACACAAAGTTCAATCCCCGGAACTATATTTTCACTTTTTTGCGGAAACTGAACGGAAATACCGAGAGACTCCAAGTGCTCTGTTAAGGGGGAGGCCTTCATGTCGGATCCGGACACCTTAAAGCCTCGGTCATGCAGAATTTCCGCAAGCCCGCTCATGGATATCCCTCCTATACCGATAAAATGCACCCACACAGGATGATCAAAATGAATATCGTACATAAATCCTCCTAAAACCCCTGTTATCCTAAATCCTTACTACAGAACACCGCCTTGAACATCGCGTTCTCCGTAAAATGGTTCTACGCTACGTTCTGCCGGAAAATGCTGTCTTTCCGACTTTCTAAGGCCAGAAGCAAAATATTGCCCAAAACGCCTACAGCTAAAATTTCTCCGGCTCCTACCGTCGCAAATAAGAAATAGTATGCATCCGTTACGCCGTAAGCATACTGTAAGACAAATGGGATAATGATGGCATTTGCCAGAATCGGTGGAACACAGACAAGCCATTTGCTTACATTTCTCAACTGATAACTGCCAATCGCCGCAATCAAGGTTGCAAAAGTTCCGAAAACTACATCCGGCATTGCCGCCCCCGAAAAAAAGTTCCCCAGTAAGCAGCCAAGTGCGATTCCCGGAACAGCGGACAAGCTGAAAAAAGGAAGGATACAAAGGGCTTCCGCAATACGGAACTGGATTGCCCCGAAACTGATGGGCTTAAACAGAAGTACAAGCGCCACATACACAGCCGCAATCAACGCGGCTTCCGTCATCATCTTTGTTCTTTTGTCTTGAAAATGCATTTTTTTCTCCTTTTAGTTTTGTTTTTAAGTGTGGAAGGTCTCGAACACACTGATGGAAAAGCAGGAAAGCTTGGAATTATCTATTCTTTTCGTTTAAATTGAATTCGCTCCCACTCCCGCTTCATTAACTAACAGAGTGTAGCATAAAAGATAAGAAGAAACAAGATTGTGTGCATTTCGTTGTAGCACAATGTGTGGGTTTCGCCGTAGTACAATATACACTTTTCACTGTAGTACAATATGTGTATTTCACTGTACTACAATATGTGTATTTCACTGTACTACAATATGCGTTTCATTATACTATTTTCGGAAAGCAAGACAGCTCTCCTTATATAATAAAACATGTCCTATTAGGAAAAACATGAACTATGTAACTAAAAAAGCGTAGCAGATTTAATTCTACTACGCTTAAAGGTGCTAACTTTTGTGAACCGGAGAACGTTTCGACCTCCGATATTTTCGACTGCAGAAAACATTTTCCGTCTTAGAACTACATCTAAGCCTATAGTACCGCATCCAACTTTTGCTCTTGAATACCGTGCTTTTCCGCATAGCCGGTAAGAATCAGAGTCAACGCGCCGTCTCCTGTTACATTGCATGCTGTACCGAAGGAATCCTGCAAAGCAAAGATGGTAAGCATTAAAGCTGTTCCTGTACCGTCAAAGCCAAGCACACCGGTAATAAGTCCCAAAAGATGCCATAACGGTTCCGCCCGGAACACCCGGGGCTCCGATTGCAAATACACCTAAGAGCAGGCAGAACAGAATCATCTTCTCGATAGAAGGAAACTCTCCATAGAGCATCTTGGATACTGCCATAACAAAGAAAGTTTCCGTCATAACGGAACCGCAAAGATGAATGTTGGCAAAAAGAGGAATACCGAAGTCAACCATATCGTTACGGAGTGTCGGTACAGACTTTTTTGCACATTCCAGCGCCACGGAAAGAGTTGCCGCAGAAGACATCGTTCCTACCGCTGTCATATAAGCAGGCGGATAGTTCTTTATAATATTCATCGGATTCTTTCCGGAATATATGCCGGCAAGACTATAAAGCAAAGTCATCCAAATATAGTGGCCAACCATAACGATGATAATGATAATCAGGAAAATCGGGAGCTGCTTTGTAATGGTTCCTTCATAAGCCAAGGTACAGAATGTGGTTCCGATAAGAATCGGAAGTGCCGGAATAACAAAGCGTGTCACGATAGAAAGCACGATTTGCTGGAACTCTTCTAAAACGCCGGTAATTAATTTGGACTTATTCCATGCTGCGGAAAGACCTACTAAAACCGAGAAGAAGAGAGCCGACATAACAGGCATAATCTGCGGGATGGTAAGCTCAAAAACAACCTCGGGCAGCTCCTTTAGTCCGTCTACATCCGGGTTAATATTCAAGTGCGGTAAAATACCGTATCCTGCTACGGTTGCAAAAAATGCAGCTCCGATAGAAGAAACATAAGCCAGAATAAGGGCAACAATCAACATCCGGGAAGCATTATTCCCAAGTCTTGTAATAGAAGGGCAATAAAACCGATGATGATGAGCGGAACGCAGAAACTGATGAACTGTGCCACAATAAACTTCACAGTCACAACAATATTTAAGAGTGCCTGTCCGAAAGCCGACTGATCCATCGAGCTCATCGCCAGACCACAGGCAATACCCAACGCCAATGCAACCAGCAGCTTAAAGGGCAGACTGTGTATAAAACCTTGCTTTTCCATATATCCTCCTCCAAAATGATATATTCAAGGCAGGAAGGGTTCCTCACGTTTCACAGAGCAAACAAAGCTTCCTATCCCGTGTCATAGAAATAGTATAGCAAAAATAAGGATTTTGTATATATTTCTTATGTGTTTTCTCCTGTTTTTACAGGCAGGAATCCACATCCACCTGATCCGTCATAACATTTAAAATTTCTCGGTCTGTAGAAAGCATGCCGACCTTTCCGATATAGCCGATGTTCTTAATCGTATTCTCAATATCCTCGTCAACAATTCCCTCTCCGCCATTAAAGCCTTGATCCTTCATACTCATAGAGTGTGCCAGAATTGCCGCATGTACTGAAGAAGCAATCTTTGCGGCACAGCTGGGTTTTGCTCCGTCACATACGATGCCGCCTACATTTCCAAGAGTATTGCTGATGGTTTTACCAATCTTATGATAGTCTCCGCCGCACATATAGGTAATTCCTGCACCGGCACCGCAGGATGCACTTACTGCACCGCAGAAGGCGGAAAGCGCTCCGATATAGTGTTTGATATATACCGATACCAAATTACTTACGATCAAGGAACGATATAACTTCTCCTTGGAAACCTCTAAGGACTTTGCATATTCCACAACCGGCATACTTACGGTAATGCCCTGATTTCCCGAACCGGAATTAATCACAACAGGAAGGGGACATCCGCTCATTCTGGCATCGGATCCGGCAGCGGCTCTTGCACAGGCACAAGACTTTACATCATGTCCCCATGTCTCTAAAATGGTCTTTCCCACGCTGGCGCCCCATGCATTGTCCAATCCCTCTTGAGAAATCGCCATATTCATGTCAATCTGCCTCTGTAAGACATGAGCAACTTCTTCCAAGTTCACGGTGTCCGCATACTCTATAATTCCTTTAAGAGACATCAGGCTTCGGTCCCCACCTGTGGAAAGCACATCCTGCTTATCTTCTTCGCCTTCCTTATACAGGACTTCTCCATCCTTCTCCATAAGGACAATGTTGGAGTGCTGATGCGCAATGTCCAAGCGAACCTTATGATTCTCTCCGCTAACCTCAACTCGAATATAAAGCTTTGGTACATCTTCTTCGAAGCCCACTTTACAGAAACCGGTATTAACCAAAGATTTACACTTTTCTCTATCCGCATCTGTTACGGTACTCAAAACCTCCAGCTTCTTATCTGCGTCCCCTCCAAGAACACCAAGAATAGCAGCAACCTGCATTCCCTTCTGTCCACCGGAATTCGGAACGGTAACCGCTTTTACATTTTTGATAATATTTCCCGAACAGCACAAGTCTATGTGCTTGACCTCTTCAGATAACAGTTTTCTCGCCGATGCTGCTGCATACGCAATCGCAATCGGTTCCGTACAGCCCATAGCCGGTACCAGTTCATGCTCTAAAATCTCTGTATAATTCTTTATCAATCTCTCTTCCATACTATTTCTCTCTTTATAACGACCGAAATTAGGCTCTTTAGCTAATCATATCAGTAATGCTATCAATAGTCACTATACTAATATTCTGAAAAATATCTTTTTATTTTTTTGTGCATTTTTAAAAAAGAGTACCAATACGTATATTGGCACTCTTTTCTTAACTCGATATCGAAAAGCTCATCTGATCCATTTTTTACTTGGGAAAATGCAAATTGTTCCGATATCCGCTGTACTCCCCGAAATCCTTCAAAGTCTTCTTCCAAGAACTTGACCGCCTGTTCCACATCTCCCTTTATGTAACGCGGAAACAATATCCACATGATGCGCCGTATCCATCGAAAAAAGAATTTCCTTTTCCTTCTTCCAATAATACTGTGAATATGCCCTCTTTAAACGTCCCATACAATTTTCCAGCTGCTCCACAATAAAATGATTGTGACTTATGGAAATCAAGCGAAGATGAAATTCCGTATTATGCTTCCAGTGTGTCATCGCATCCGTTTCATTATCATTGCAGGCGCTGTTAATGGCTTCCAGCTCTCGAAAATCCTGCTCGGTCATTTCATTTCCGCACTCTCTCAGCACTCCCCGTTCCAAAATAAAACGAAAGGCCAGCATGTCGTAAATATCATCCTTACTGTAGCGCACTACCTCATAGCCGTAACGCGGGATATTTTTCAGCACACCGTCTGCACACAGCGCCATAAGAGCCTCTCGAACAGGAGACTTACTGCAATGGTGCTTCTCCACTAGAGCTTTCTCGTTTAGGATATCCCCCGAGCCTATATTTCCCTGAAAGATATCCTCCAATATTGCCTGATATACTTGATCTTTAAGACTTTTTTCCATTGTACTCCCCTGATTATCCCTTGCTCCATTCTCTCTTCTATGACAAAGAACAGAATCTTCTTCTCTATATTTCACCATTCCTTTTCCAAAGCATAAAGATACCATAAGGCCTCTTAACTTGTATACTCTTTTCCCTCGACTCGCTTTTTCTCTTGTTCTCTGCTATGCTGTATATATCATATTATACAGAAAGGAAATTTATGAATATTTATGATCGCTACATCTTTCGAACCGCTACCGTTGCAGACACGAAGGAACTGGCGGATATAGAAAAAATTTGTTTCCCGGAAAACGAATTGTGCTCTTATGAGAATATGAAAGACCGTGTAGAGCATGCGGCGGAAGACTTTTTAATTGCCTATGACCAGGTCAATCGAAAAATCGCCGGTTATTTAAGCGGAATGCATTCCAGCTCGGAAGTATTTTTAGATGCTTTCTTTACCAATGCCTCTTTGCAGGAAGAAAATGCAAAAAATTGTTATCTCTTGAGTCTGGAGGTTCGTCCGGAATACCGGAGAAAAGGAATTGCCTCCCAACTTATGAATCGCTACCAAGACAAAGAAAAGACGCGCGGCACGGAAAGGATTTATCTCACCTGCCATGAACATCTGATTCCTTTTTATGAGGACTTTGGCTACGAGCACATCGGCCCTTCCCCTTCTACATGGGGAGGAGAGCCCTGGGAAGATATGGTTTTATATCTCTAAAAAAAGCAGGGAAAGAGAAGCAATTTTTTCTTTCCCTATTTTTTCTTTCTTTTTCCTGCAGTTTTCTCTTTTTCCTCCTGTTTTCCGGCCATTTCATCTACAATTTTTTTCCATAAGCTGCTTTTTTTAGATAAACATCAAAAGGCCAATAGACTTAAGTAAAAGAAATTTCTAAGCTCTTCTCGTTCTTCTATAGAGAGCTCTTGGAAACTTGGATCCTTTTCCGAAAAAGAGCTCTGTGCCTTTTCGTAACGTGCTTTTACATCCTCCATCACATTCTGCATTTCCACATTTGCATAGGAGAATATCTCTTCATAAATATCCTTTAATTGCGGTTTTTTTCTGCTGTTAAAAATAGTTTTTCATTGAGCGGACGAAGAATCGTTGCAATATCGGAAAGACTTAACATACTTTTTGTAATAGTAAATAAAAAGTAGAATCAGCATATGATTCTTGCTGTATCGCTTTCCTGCAGGGGTGGCAGAATCTTATTTTTTTGGCATAATTATTAATCATGGTCTTGGTCAATGCCTTATCCTCTGCATACCGTCTCATAGGAGCAAGATGCTCCTCCATAAAACCGGTCACCTGATCCATATAAAGATCCAAGGAGGGAAGCTGAGATGCATGAACATGATGTAAATTCTTCAAATATTCGATTAATTCATTCAGTAATTTTTTTCGTCCATAGAAAAAGTATAGCATAGAATTTTTTTCCTTTACAGCCGAAAAATTTTAGATTTTCCTTCTCTTTCATAGGCAATCCTCGATTTTCTATTCACTGAAAAAAATGGTACAATAGTGAGCCGACTGTAGGAAAGCATAGAATCTTTTAATCTTATGAAACAGCTACACTTTCATTCCTATTTTTCCTATACTCCATAAACTTTCAAGGAGGTCCTATGGACTTAAATGCAATTTTAAATAAAGAACAAGCTGAAGCTGTGCAAAGAACGGAAGGCCCTCTTTTGGTCCTTGCCGGTGCAGGATCGGGAAAAACCCGCGTCTTAACACACAGAATCGCTTATCTGATACAGGAAAAGGGAGTTTTCCCCTCTCATATTTTGGCAATCACCTTCACCAATAAAGCCGCAGCCGAAATGCGGGAAAGGGTGGAAAAACTCCTTCCGGGAGAAGGAAACAGCGTATGGGTCTCCACCTTCCACAGTATGTGCCTCCGAATTCTCCGTAGAGAAATTGAGCATTTAAGCTATGGTCGGGACTTTTTCCATTTATGATACGGACGACCAGAGAACCCTGATGCGACAGATTTTAAAAGAGCTGAAAATCGACAGTAAAACGCTTCGGGAGCGGGCGGTTCTCTCTCAGATATCGCAAACAAAGAACCGAGGCGGAAATGCGGAGGACTACCTTTCCGAATCGGACGGAGATTATCTTAGCAAACTCATTTACCAATGTTTCAAGCGTTATGAGGAGAAACTGAAAGAGAACAACGCGCTGGACTTTGATGACCTTTTGTTAAAAACCTTAGCGCTTTTCGAGCAGTTTCCCGAGGTCCTTTCACAGTATCAGGAGCGTTTTCGTTATATTCTCGTGGACGAGTACCAAGACACCAATGATGTGCAGTTTCGCCTGATTTATGCGCTTGCCAAAAAGTATAGAAACATCTGTGTGGTGGGAGATGACGATCAAAGTATTTACCGCTTTAGAGGCGCAAATCTCGAAAATATTCTGTCCTTCGAAGCGGAATTTCCGGGATGTCATACGATCAAGCTGGAGCAAAATTATCGTTCCACCTCGCCGATTCTGCATCTTGCGAACACGGTCATTCAGGAAAATACGCGCAGAAAGGCAAAAAAACTCTGGACGGAAAAAACAGAGGGAAAGGAAGTCCTCTTTCAGGAATATGAGACTGCAGAGGAAGAAGCAAGAGAAGTTATCCGCCATATCCGAGGCGAAAACCGCTTCTATAAAGACTTCGCCATCCTCTACCGTACGAACGCCCAGTCCCGTCTTTTTGAGGAGCAGTGCATCGCTTGGAACATTCCTTACCAGATTGTGGGGGGAGTAAACTTCTATCAGCGAAGAGAAATCAAGGATCTCCTCGCCTATATGAAGATTATGGTAAACCCAAAAGGACGATATCGCCTTCGAACGAATCATCAATGTACCGAAGCGCGGAATCGGAAATGCCAGCATAGAAAAACTTCGGCAGTATGGTCTTCAGTTCGGCGGATTCTCTCTTATAGAAACAATCCCCTTTGCCAAGGCAGCCGGCCTCTCCGGAAAAGCGCTCTCGGAAATCGAGAAGTTCAGTCAAATGATGGAACGCTGGAAGCAAGAAGAACTCGGAAAGCTTATCGAGCGAATCCTTGACAACACAGGCTATGAAACGGAGCTTCTTTCGGAAGGAGCCATCGAAGCCGAAAGCCGTATGGAAAAACATCCGAGAGCTGGAAGGAAAGCTTCTTTCCTATATTCAGGAAAAATGGAGAAGACGCGAGTCTTGCCGCTTTCCTCGAAGAAGTCTCCTCCTTTCCGACCTCGATAGAAGTGACCTTACAGAAGATAAAATCACGCTCATGACTCTGCACGGGGCAAAGGGCTTGGAATTTCCGGTCGTGTTTTTGGTGGGACTTAGTGACGGCCTCTTCCCAAGCGCACTAAGCCTTGGAGACGACGAAGAAATCGAGGAAGAAAGGCGACTTTGCTATGTCGGAATCACCCGTGCGGAGGAAGAACTCTACCTAAGCTCCGCGAAAAAAATAGAATGGTAAACGGACAGACGCAGTATTTTAAAAATCAGTCGCTTCTTTGAGGATATTCCCGACGAACTTTTTGAAAAAGAATCTGCTCTACCGGCCAAAACGCTCCGAGGAAGAGCTTTTCTTGGAAAATAGCGGAAAATCCTACTATAACAGTTATTTAAAAAATGCCGAAAGTTCCATTTCGTCCTACCTTGGAAGGAGCGGAGAAGGCGGCCACGGAGCAAAAGGCTACAGCGGAGGCTCTTACGAAAGACAAGGAAGAGGCTTCGGAGAGCCTTACGGAAGGCAAGGAATAGGATTCGGAAAAGGTCAAAGCACAGATGCCCCTGAAATACGGAAGCCTGGACAAGTTGAAACAGTCAGGCCTTCTCCAAAAAAAGGCTTTTTCATCCGGAGGAAAGACAAGCCCCGCCTATCAGGAAGGCGATAGGGTAAAAGCACACAAAGTTTGGCGAAGGAAGCGTTTTGAAAATCGAAGAAGATGTAAAGGACTATCTGGTAACCGTACTGTTCGACAGTGCAGGGCAGAAAAAAATGATGGCCGGCTTTGCAAAGCTCGAAAAGCTATGATGCATAATGATTGCCATTTGCAATGCCCGAAAAGCCTTGATGCATTGCGAGTATGCTTTGTAAGTTCGTGCTATCTTATCTGTAGAGGGAGCTTTTTATAAATCTCTCCCTTTACGCAGAAAGGAAATAAGAAATGAATATCCCCAATGATCCGATGATTTTACTGAGCTTTGTAAACACGAAGCTTCGGGACGAATACAGTACTTTAGAAGAGTTTTGCAAGGGGCACGATCTGGATGTCGAAGCCCTGAAAAAGAAGCTGGAAGATATCGGCTTTCAATACAATGCAAAGCTGAAACAATTCAAATAAAGCATAAGTTAAATAAAGCAAATGTTCAGCAGAACAAAACAATTGAAAGAGAAAAAGTAGTTTATTGCTTTTGCTCTTTCGCTAAACTGTCACCGGTATATTTAAGTAAAATAGTAAGGAGAAAATGATGCGTTGTTTAGTACAAAGAGTGCTTTCCGCCTCGGTTTCCGTAGAAGGAAAGACAATAGGCAGTATAGAAAAGGGCTATCTTGTCCTTCTTGGCGTAAAAAATACGGATACGGAAGCAGTTGCCGATAAAATGTTGAAAAATATTTTGGATGCCCGTCTCTTTGAAGACGAAAACGGAAAAACGAATCTTTCCATACGGGATATTTCCGGCTCCCTTCTTGTGGTCAGTCAGTTTACCCTCTATGCAGACACCAAAAAGGGAATCGTCCCAGCTTTATCCAAGCCGGAGATCCCGCACATGCCAATGCACTGTATGCCTATTTTTTGAAGAAAGCCGAGGAAGCCGGCATGCACACCGAGCACGGAGAATTCGGTGCGGACATGAAAGTAAGCCTTATAAATGACGGGCCGTTTACCATTATGTATGATAGCGATTTGATGTAAAAAAAAAGGGGCAAGCCTGCCCCTTTTAAATTAACTTATTCTACAACCTTAATTCCTTCCGCAAGGGAAACTCTGGCCTTTAACGAGGTACTGTAGCTTACTTCCACAGTCTTTCCTTTATTCGTTTCCACTTCTTTCGTTAAATCATTGTTTCCATCCGTAGTAAAACGGAAGCTGTGCGTGTCGTCCGACTTCAAGGTAAAGACATCCCCGTCAACGCTCTCAATCGTGCCTTTTACCTTCAGGTGGTCTGCATCTTCTCCTTCTAAAGCATCCTCTGTGATGGTATAGAATGCTACGGGATTATTGCTTAGCTCTCCAAGGTAATATACGCTGATTTCTCCGCCTACCTTTAATCCGCCTTGTGTTAAATCGATTTCAAAGCTCGGTCTTTGGAAGGTAACGGTGTCCCCGTACTTCTTCCCTTCCGTATTCTCTCCCTCAAGCGCCGCTTCACGGAAATCGGGAATCTCTTTTACAGTAATACTGCTGTCATTGATGGCTGTAATCTCTCCGTATAAGTTTTGTTCATCATTGAAATCTTCTGTAGTAAATTCATACGGTACGGAAACGGTAACGGATTTAACGGTCATCCCATCCTGTGGCTCTGTTCCTTCATAGCTGATTTCTACTTCATCTCCCGGCATAAGTTCCCAGGTTTTATCTAAAGTAGCACCATTTACATCAAAAAGTAAGAACTTTACCATCTCCTGTCTCTACACTCAGTTTTCCATTATCCAGCTTCTGCACGGTGGCGCTTAAACTGTTCTCCGATAAAGCCTCGGAGCTGGGTTCCTCCTGTGCCGTCTGACTGCTCTTTGTATCCGTTTTCTTCCCACAAGCAGCGGCAAAAAGCATAAGTCCAAAAATAGCAATCCATAGTGTTTTTTTCATATCAATCCCTCCTCACTTCATTGCTACTTATACTAGCATGAAGTGTATAAAAATTGTGCCTTTTTCTGTATAATTTCTTAAAAGAATACCACATATTTTTTTATTCATAACGAGTCTGTTCTGTAAATCCTGCGTAGTCTTGTCCGGACTTTTCCGCCCTATTGGCAAATGAGAAACAATCTTTCTTCCATCCCAATAACTTCTCTTTCCCGTTAGCCATTAGTCTTCCTCATAAAAACGATAATCCTTTATTTCGTCCGGCAAATACTGCTGCTCTACGAAGTGCCCCGGATAGTCATGAGGATATTTATAACCTATGCCTCTTCCGAGCATTTCATGCCCGCTGTAATGCGCGTCTCTAAGATAAGAAGGAATCTCCAAATTTCCCTTCTTTCTGACTACATCACTTGCCGCAAAAATCGCCTTCACCGCGGCATTGGACTTCTTTGCCGTCGCAATATAGCATGCCGCCTGGGTAAGAATAATCTGTGCCTCCGGCATGCCCACCCGCTCCACCGCAAGGGAAGCGTTCACGGCAAGAATAAGTGCCTGCGGGTCGGCATTTCCCACATCCTCCGAAGCGCAAATCATTATTCTTCTTGCGATAAAACGAATGTCCTCTCCGGACTCAAGCATCTTCGCAAGATAATACACTGTAGCATCGGGGTCACTTCCCCGCATAGACTTAATAAAGGCGGAAATCGTGTCGTAATGCTCCGAACTGTCATCATAGCGAAGAATCTTCTTTTGCATACATTCGCCGATATTTTCTTTACTAAGATGGATAACTCCGTCGGAATCGGGATTCGTACTGAGAACGGCAAGCTCCAGCGTGTTTAAAAGCACTCTGGCATCGCCCGATGCATTTTCCAGTAAAAATTCCTTCCCTTCCTCCGAAAGTCTCGTCCGAAAATTCCCGAGCCCCTCTTCTTATCCGACAAAGCCTCGTCTGTAAGACGCGACAAAGCCTCCTTCGATAAAGGCTTTAGTTCAAAAAGGCGGGAGCGGGAAAGTAAGGCGGAATTCACCTCAAAATAAGGATTCTCGGTTGTCGCCCCAATGAGAATCACGGTTCCGTCTTCCACATAGGGAAGTAAATAATCCTGCTGTGCCTTATTAAAGCGATGAATCTCGTCCACAAAGAGTATGGTTTTTCTGCCGTAGCCTCCCAGATTCTCCTTTGCACGGCTCACCGCTTCTTCCATATCCTTTTTTTTCCGGCGGTAGTCGCATTGATTTGGATGAATTCCGCCTTCGTATGGTTGGCAATGAGCTTCGCAAGAGAGGTTTTCCCTGTTCCCGGCGGACCGAAAAAAAGGAGAGATTGCAGCTGGTCTGCACGAATTAAGCGGGAAAGCAATTTATTTTCACCGATGATGTGCTCCTGACCGACAAACTCTTCCAGCGTTCCGGGACGCATCCGAACTGCCAAAGGCGCCATTTTCTCTTGATTTTTCTCTGCCTGATAGCTAAATAAATCCATCTCTCCCCTTCACATTTCTATTCAGAAGCCGTAAAACCGCGCTCTTCCCTTCTGCTCTCTGTCCTTCTACTCTTTATGCTTCTACCCTCTATCTATCTTCTCTCTTTCCTTCTTCTACTGCCAGGTAATAGGCTTCGTTCTGTCCGGAATGATTTCAATCCAGTAGCCGTCCGGATCTTCAATAAAATAGATACCCATACCATGATTTTCAAAGCAGATACAGCCCATCTTTTCGTGAAGTGCATGGGCTGCCCCGATATCCTCCGTTCGAAGCGCAAGGTGGTACTCCTGCTCCCCGAGATCATAGGGCTCTTTTCTATCCTTCATATAAGTCAGCTCCAAACGGAAGTCCGTAGAATCATCTCCCAAAAACACGATAATAAAGTCATCCCGTTCATTTCTGCTAAGCTCATGCAAATTCAAAGCTTCTGCATAAAACTTCATACTTCTTTCCAAATCCAGTACATTAAAGTTAAAGTGGTTAAATGAGAATGAGCTCATTGTTTCTCCTTTCCTTTTCCGGTGCCCCTGTGGGACATTTTCTTTCTCTATGATAATGCTTTTTTTCCCGCATTCAGCAATGCCCTGCAGAAAAGACCGCAGAGTGTCCGCGGAGTGCCCTGTGCCTTCATGAGCTTCGTCTTATTTGATTTCTCGGAATAACACGAATAGCAGCACTGACACCGTAAGCAATGATTTCACAGAAACAAAAAAAGAGGAGTGTACCGACCCCCAAAAAGTTAGACGAAAAAAATCTAACGATGAGAGTCACCTCAAATTTCCTCTCTTTTCTTTACATTTTAAAGTTATAGGACAAAAACGTGTTGATGGCTTTCTCATGTTGAATGACCCGGAATCAGTGTTACCGGGCGGCTTACATCCAGTCCGTCTAACAAACGTTTCTCCAAAAGATCGATCATCAATTTTACTGCCATTCTTCCTTTCTCTGATACATCCTGATAGACAGTCGTTAATCTCGGATAACAATATTTTCCTAAAATATTGCCGTCAAAACCTGCAATGCCGATGTCTTCCGGTATTTTTGATTCCCAAATCATGAAAAATAATGCATAGCTTCAACTGCAAATGCATCCGCCAGAAAGAAGAATGCGGTTTTTTTTCCTGCAAACCTGCTCATCATTTTATAATTTTCATTTCTCCTTTGTTCTGTTTCATAAAGACAAAGAAAATCATTTGAAAGAAATTCTTTTCCCGCTCCTTTCCACGCCTCTCTATAGCCCAACCAACGCTCGTGATCAACGCCTATATTCTTCCGAGCACATACATAAATTGACTCGTATCCTTTTTCCAGAAGATATTTCGTCATAATATAGCCACCTTTTTTATCCTGCAGTCCCACATTGACATAATCCGAATTTTCTTTATTAATCAGATCAATAGCAACAATCGGTTTATTTACCAGCGTTTTCAGCTTTATATAGTCCCTGTAGGTGAAAGTAATGGCTATGAGTCCGTCTACATTCCACGCCAATGCCATATGAAAAATCTCTTCTAAGTTTTGCGCTGCATATAGCATCATATAATATCCGGCTTTACGAAGCATTTCTTCCATTGCGCCAATGATATGGCTGTAAAATGTGTCTGAAATAGCAGAATTCTCATAATAACGCGAAGAATGAATAACAACTCCGATGATTTTGGAGCTGTTATTCTTCAAAGCACGAAGCCCTAATTTGGGAACATAATGGTATTCATCCAAAAGTTTTTGAATCTTTTTTGTATTCTCTTTTGATACTTTCTTTACATTGCCATGTAAAACATTATAGACAGTGGTCATACTTACATCTGCCTGCTCGGCAATCTCTCTTATAATCATCATTCTGTATCCTTCACGCTTTTTCTTCGCTTAATTGAAGTCATTATGTGACGAAATCAGTCTAGTTAATTACATCTCCGGTCAATTCATAAATTGCACTTCTCTCAATTTCCAAGTCTCCACCTTCAGCAAAAAGCTTAAGTTGATAAGGTTCTTCCGGAAAAATAAGATTGGAAAAAACCAGTTCTCCATCATTTATAAAGAGTTCTGACTGCGAAACATCCAGAATCAATCTTAGATTTAGATATTCTTTTTCAAAGTCAACTTTCGCTTTATATTTCCCAGGAAAATTTTCATGGGGATTTAGTCCTGTATTCATTCTATCTACAGTGCAGGAACGTTCCTCCTTTGAAAAAAAGAATCTCCAATTGTTTGCCCTGTCCTGTTACTGCTCTGATTCCAAACGAGGAAGCGCCCATTTTGTTTGTAGGATAATAAAGCTCCAAATCCAATGCCTCCGAGCAATCCTTAAGTGTCCATTCTTCTCCCGCTCCCATTTTCATTTTATGCATTTCTTGCTTATTTTTCCGAAGTGCACACATCTCTTCTATCGGAATCTGCGTCAGATAAAATTTTCTTCCTCTTTTTTTCAATTTTAATTCCCTTATAGAGGACATCTGTCCTTTAAAGGGACTGGTCGGTAAGAAATCCCGATACTGCCAATTATCAGCCCAGGCAATCATCAACCTTCTATCATCCGGAAGATTATTCCAACTCACACCCGCATAAAAGTCCTTCCCATAGTCTAGCCAATGCCCTTCCTGCTTTTCCCCATCCGGTCTAAAACTGATTCCATCAAACTCTCCGATAAAATACTTCATTCCGGTACCACCTGCAGGAGAGCCGTTATTTATGCTGATGATAAGAATCCATTTTGTTTCTTCGGAGTCCTGTACTCTTAACGGAAAAAGATCCGGGCATTCCCACGTACCGACATGGTCCGAATCAGTCCCGCTAAAAGAAGATATCTGTTTCCAATGAATCAGGTCTTTGGACTCATAAAGAAGAACACAATTTCCCCCGGTAACAATCATCACCCATTTATCTTCATAACGAAAAACTTTAGGATCTCGAAAATCTTTTCTCTCCTCTGTAAGAACCGGATTCTTCTCATATTTTTCCCAGCTTCGTCCTTTATCATAGCTAAAAGCTAATCCCTGGCTTTGCTTTTCTGTTCCCCGCTCACAGTAAGTAAAAAAAGCAGCCAGCCTGTGATTTTCTTCATCTACAACAGCACTTCCCGACCAAATTTGTCCATGTTCATCCGGTGCAATGGCATTTGCAAGTCTCTTCCAATGAATGAGATCTCTACTCACCGCATGTCCCCAGTAGATTTCCTCCTGTATGTTATATTGATGAAACAGATGATATTCTCCTTCATAATATACCAACCCATTCGGATCATTAATAATATATTTTTCTGCCGAAAAGTGAAATTTAGGTCTATATTTTTCCATATGTATACCATCAGGCACTCAAGTTATGAGTGCCTGTCTTTCTCATTTCATTTACATTCTGCTTATTCTTCTCTCTTTTTGTTTTACTATGATTTCTTTAATTCCTTAAAATCAGCCTTTAAGTGAGAAATCATATCGTCAAAGCTATATTCTCCGCTAAAATAGCCTTGAAAATCTGCTGCTGCTTTAGGCTCAAACCCGGAAGGAAAGCCTCCCATTACCCATGAAGTTGTTTTTCCGGCATCAATATATCTTTTTACCTCTTGCGAAAGGGGGATCGGAAATCTCTATTCCCTCATAATTCTTAAATGCCGGAACAAATCCCAATTCATTCACAACCAGTTGCTTCCCTTCATCTGACTGAAATAGCCAATTCAAGAAATCCTTTGCTGCTACTTTTACTTTTTCGTCTGACTGCTTATTTACACACCAGTGAATGGAAATTCCGACGGAAATACAGTCTTCTTTTACACCCTTTGTCGGAATAGGAAGCATCCCCATCTTATTCGCAGTTTTCTCATCAATCCCTTTTAATTCCGGTCCAATCCAGTTTCCCTGCTGTACAACCGCAATTCGCTCAATAGCAAGGCCTCCACCGATTTCTGTAGAATAATCCACTGCATTCAGCTTCGACAAATCATTTCTTGACGGAGTATATTTTGTCTCAAGATCCAGCAATGCCTTTAAAGAATCTGCATATTTTTAATCCCAGTTCATCGGAATTTCTTAGTTCTGTTGCACTTTTATATTCACATGACAAAGGAACATTCAAAGTATGAAGCCCGGGAATCCAAGTCTCTTTTTGCTGCATAATCTTCCACAGCTTCAAGTTGAGGATACTTATCCTTCAGTTTTCCACTATCAATCTGCTCCTGTAAGTCGGCAAAAGCTTTGTCGATTGCATCGTAACTGGTAAGGGTTGATGCATCAATTCCGGCATCTTTAAATATTTCCTTATTGTATACCAATCCATAACCTTCCACACTGACAGGAAGCCCATATACCTTTCCGTCAACAGTCACATCATCAATACTTCCATCTACTGCATTTTTTACCCATGGTTCTGCGCTTAGATCTTCTACATAATCCATCATGTTTGTAATATTGTCACCCAATGCAAAAATATCAACAGCATTATTTCCCATGAGCTTTGCTTTTAAGTTTGTATTATAGTCATTCCCCTGAATGCTCTCTACATTTATTTTTACATTAGGATGCTCTTTCGTGTATGCGTCAGCTACCTTCTGTAAAGGATCCGCAATTTCCGACTTATTCTGATACAAATTAATCGTTACTGTGTCCCCTTCAGCACTTCCTGCACCGGTTTTACTTCCACACCCGCTCATCATGCCAAGTGTAATTGCTGCGACGAGAAGTACAGCCATCTCTTTTTTCTTCACCATCTTTCCCTCCTTATAATTGAAAAACTATCTTGACACAAGTTCTTTACAAGACAAAAGTCTTCTATAATGACTTGTGTTAAATTTATGATTTTTCTTGAAATTCTAATCTTTCTCTTTCCTTCAAAATAGTGGATTTACTTTCCTACTCCGGCCGTAATTCCCTTCACAATATACTTTTGGCAGCTAAGGTAGAACAGCACAATTGGAATCATGCATAGCATTAACGACGCAGTGGCAAGATCCCATTTCTTTGTAAATTGTCCAAAAGAAGAGATAAGTACGAAGCGGCAGTGTCTGCATGCCATTCTTATTAATAACAAGGGAAGGAAGAAGAAAAATCATTCCAAATCCACATCACGTTGATTACCGCCACAGTGGCAATTATTCCTTTCAACAGTGGTAAGACAATATTGATAAAAGTCTGTACCATATTGCATCCATCTATAATTGCCGCTTCCTCCAACTCTATCGGAATGTTTTTTTAATAAACCCGTGAAATAAAATGATGGACATTGCACATCCAAAACCCATATACATAAAAACCAGACCGGGCCTATTCATCAGATGCAGTTTACTCATAATATCCACAAGCGGAAGCATGACACATTGAAACGGAATCAACTGGACTGCCGCAAACATAAGGAACAGAATTTTACTGGTTCTTGTCTTATACCGCACAAGCACCCATGCCGCCATGGAAGAAATGAAAATAATCAAAGCCGTAGAAATACACGTTATTGCAAAAGAATTCATAAATGCTTTTACATAATCCATCTCTTTAAAAGCCTTAGTATAATTCTGAAAAGAGAGTTGTTTCGGTAAAGCAAGAACATTTATATAGATATCCTGCAACGACTTAAAGGAGCTATTAACAAGAATAAATACGGGAGATACAAATAGTAGTGCCAACGCAAAACCTGCTGCCATGATAGAAAGTCGCTTTATTACCCGCTTACTTTTCATTATGCTTCAACCTCCCTTTTCTTCGTAATGGAAAGTTGAATAACCGAAATGGCCATGACCACAATCATGAAAATTACAGCCTTTGCTTGGGCGAGGCCAAATCTATTCTCTCCGAAAGCCGTAGTATAAATATTCAGTGCAAGCATCTGCGTGCTGTTAACCGGACCTCCACCTGTCAAAGAAAGATTCTGGTCAAAAAGTTTAAAGGCGTTTGAAATGGATAAAAATAATCCAATCGTAAAGGCAGGCATCATAAGAGGTAGGATAATATAGCGCATTCTATTCCAACCTACTGCATTATCCAGTTCTGCAGCTTCCAATACATCTTCAGGAATGTTCTGCAACTGCGCAATATAAATCATCATCATGTATCCCGATAATTGCCAGGTCACAACAATCAGTAATCCCAAAAATCCGGTTCTCTGATCTGTAAGCCATCCCCTAAGCCACAAAATACCCAGTTTTTTTCCTATTGCTTCAAAAAAACCTGCACAAATATAAACTGCCAAGTAAATCCCAGTAAAATTCCGCCAATCAAGTTTGGCATAAAAAAGATGCCACGTAAAAAATTTACACCTTTTATTCTTTGTGTAACCAGTGTAGCCAAGACAAAGCCAATCAGATTTACTGAAATAACCGCACACACAGAGAATAAGAAGGTAAAAATAAATGCATTTCTAAACGACAAATCGCTTGTCAGTATTGTTATATAATTCTGCACTCCTACAAAATGCTTAGCTTTGCTGATCCCATTCCAATCTGTAAAAGAGTAACCAATTCCCATCACCGTAGGAATCAATTGGACCAAGGTAAAAGCAACTAAAGCCGGTGCCATAAATAGGAAGAATCCCTTCTTTGATTTCTTCATGATGTCATACCTCCCTACTTCTCAACTATAGCAATTTTTCATTTGATTTGATAATAGGTTTTTATATAAAACCTATATTTATAACAAAGGATTTCGCTTCTATATGTGTAAATTTTATATAAAACCTTTTCTTACGAATAAAAGCCAAAGCATTCAAAGTAATTTTAAAAAATGGAAGTAGTTTGGAGAATACGACGCCATGACAACGTATTACAATCGATTAAAAAGCAATGGAAAAAAAGAGAAAAAAGAAGAGTGAAAGCAAGATGGCTAAGCTGATGGGTTTACTCGTAAGAGAAGGAAGAATTGCGGACATTGAAAAAGCCTCCTAGAGCCCTGATTACAGAAAGGCTCTGCTCCAAGAGTTTCATCGTAGGTTTTTTTCCTACTAAAAAACAAGCGGAACCAAGCTTAACGATAGAAAATTTTTCATAAAAAGTGAGCTGTGAAAAAATATTTTGATTTTTCACAGCCCCTTTTTATAAACCCTAAAGCAGTTTAGCACTGCCACCGGTGAAACGCCGTTCTCCCTACTTCTCCGCAAGGATAAATTGGAAATACCGTAAGCAGGCATAAATCGTAAATACTGCTGCAATAATCGTCTCCACTAAAACCACGGGCTGTAAAAAGCAACATTCATGCCCATCTTTGTCAGTACCGCAAAGCACTGCTTCGTCGCAATGGCGGAAATTACAAAGGGGAAGGTGAAAGCCGCATAGCTCGGGTAGAAGGGGAAGCGCAGGAACTGTATGCTCTTAAAGAGGGCAAACAGGTAAATCACGGAAGTCGCCACCAGTAAGAACAGGACAAAGCTCTTATTCTTCTCCGGAAAAGCCTGAATATAGCCTGCCGTGCAGAGCGCCATCGGTGCCGCATAAATCATCATCAGCGGCTTTGCAGGATCCGGCACCGGAAGCTTCACATAGCGCTTTGTAACAACACAAAGCAGAATCAGTAAAGCGACAAAACCAAAATAAAAGGCAGCCTGCCCGTAAGCGAAGGTCTTATATGCCGGTGTGGTCAGGGATGCCACAACAATCCCGACATAAACGATATACCATACGGTATGCACATTTTTCTCTTCGAAATGAAGGATATAAGTCTTCGTAAAGTAGAGAATCAACACAATATGGATTGCATTCGCAAAAACCCAAAGCGGGAAAGAAAGTCCCGGAATAAAGGGCTTCACATATACGGAAAACAGCATGAGCGCCATGGGAAAGGTTGCAAAAACGCCCGCCCCGATGGGAGTGGAAAGCTCTTCTTTTACCGCATTCGGGAAAAGGACAAGCTTTAGGAGAAGGAGGATAAGAATCACAAAGGCAACACAGCCAAAATGCAAACGGATACCTTCTCCATAACTTTGTAACAAATTACCAAGTGCTGCCATACCGAGCATCACGCCCGAGAAGGCAAAGGGGATTTTTTTTATTTTTTCCATGCTAATGACAGCTCCTTATACTGCTTTTACTTCATGTACAGGGGGAAGAAGGGTGCTTCCAGGCCTTGAATCGGTTCCGCATCTACATTCTTAATGCCCAGCTCTCTGCAAAGAATCTCGGCAACCTTTCCTGCGCAAAGTCCGGTAAAGGTGATACACTGCTTCTTGTGCTCCCCTTCCGCCATTTCAAAGCCTCTGGTAAGGACACGGCAGCAAGCGGCATGCTTTGCATTTGCCTCTCTAAACCAATCATGCAGTTCCTTGAAAGTGCCATAAGGGCATTCACCTTCGGATCCTTCGGGACCGTCCGGTGTCGTTCTTCCGAAGAACATACCAAGGGCAAGAATTCCTCCGTTTAATGCACCGCACATACAGCCGGAACGGCCTGCTCCGATAGACATACCGGAAGACATCGCAATAACGGACTCGGGTACATCCGCCTGGAAAAGCATCGCGAATAGCTTTCATCACTGCCTCACAGCAGAAAAAAATCCGCCGGCATAAAAAGCTCTTCCGCATTCTTTAAAACGGCATGAGGGCTCACCTCTTTTGCATGATACGTAATAATAGACTCCATCATAAGTGCTCCTTTCGTACTTTCTTATTTCCTGACCAAATAAGAAAAAATTGATAAAAATAAAACGACCAACGTTCCTCATTATATCGGTTATCTTAAAATCATTCCAATTGATGATTCTTATGATTTGCTTCATTTATTTAAACTTCTCTATTATACTTAAAATGTTATAAGTATTTTTGATCTCTAAAAAGAATAGAATTTCATCCTTTGATTTAAAAAGAAAGTCTTTCATTCCTACTTTTTCCTTATTTTTACGCAGCAAAAAGCCCGGCGTTTCCGTCGGGCTTTCTGCTGTATAGAGTAGTAAGGGTCGATTAAACCTGTTCGTCATTTTTCAATTCCGAATCTTCCAATTCGGTCAAGAGTATTCTACCCCATTAATCTATTTAGGTCAAGATATTTTTATGAATTTATTTGGCACTTTGTATATTTTTAATAAAAATCTTTTTGCAATTTGCCTATTTTGCATAAATTCTATTTATAGCATCCATTCCGTACTGATTATAATTCAAAAGAACTTGTCAATTTGGCATTTAACTTTCCTTTTTTTTAAGGAAAAATTTCTTACCAAAAAGGCTAGCGGAAAAGGATATTAAGCTAAGTGCAAAAAGAACTCCATAAAGCTTCATAGCTGCTTTATCTTCCGTCTTTGTAGCAGCTCTTCCCTTTACAGCTAGGTCTGCTCTCCGAGAACTTCACCCTTTCTTTCCGGATTCTCTTCCATAGGACGACTCGCCCCAAGAACCTTACCCGGCTCATCCGGTGTAGAGGGAGGAGGTGTTCCCGGATCCTTGGGTGTATTACCGGAAGGCGTTTTGGGGGTATTTCCACCACCTCCCGGATTGTTCGGTGTATTTCCGCCACCTCCCGGATTGTTCGGGTTTATCTTTTATATTCACAAAGACGTTCTTGTAACCGCTATTCTCGTCATCAGCTCTACTTGCTGTATATCCGTATACATTCTCTTCCGTTACAGTATAGTTTGATTTCCTTTTTCCGGCAGCATTATATTTTGGCATATCAAAGGTATATGCCAGCCGTGTCTGCAGTCAGGTAAAGCGGAAGATACTCTATTTCCATCCGCAAAAAGCTGAATGGTAATGCCGAGCGGATGCTCGCCACTTCCCTTCCAGATCTTTGTCACAGGGATAGCCACACGGCCTCCGGTATAGTTTGTGATGGTAAATCCCGTATCTTGCGTTCCGGAAATAGCAGGCTTGTAGTCCTGAAGATTCTCCTCGGCAACAGTGTACGTAATCTCCGTGCCGGAAGCATCCTTCTTGGGAAGATTGGAGAAAGATGCAGTCCAGTGATTCTCTTCGGAAAGCTCCTGCACCTTGTTTTCATTCTTTACGCCGTTTTCCACAAGATAAACCTTTACCTTGTTCGGCTTCGCTACAGTGGAATTACCCTGAATCCACTTCTTGTCCACCAATACACTTCTGGTTTCCGGCTTCGCTTCATTCGCTTTTTTATTAACAAAGAACTTAGTTACCGTGGCATCTCCCGCAGCAGAGTTCTTTAACTCTTCTTTACCAACCTTCTGTTCCCGTTCGTCCAAAACATAGCCTGTAGGTGCCTTGATTTCCTTAATTACATAGTCTGCCAAAACGGCATTTTCTAATGTGGCAATACCTTCTTTCGTAACTACGGTTTTTTTAACCATTGTTCTTTTATTTTCAATGGTAAACTCCGCACCGGAAAGAGGCTGTCTTCTTCATTCTTCTTCTCAATGCGAAGCGTAAAGCCCGTACCGTTTAAATTACCTCCGGAATACTGTACAGGGACTTCTCTTCTATGTTCCCCATACTGATGCTGTCCCCTGTGATAGAAGCATCATTACGATACACTGTACCATCTTGAGGAACTTCGTTGACTTCTACATAATACTGTAGCTCGAAGCCTTCTTCAACGTTCAAGTCCCCTACTCTATAATCAAAGGCTCTTTTTCCATCTTTATAATTCAGTGAAACTCTATCTCCACTTGCAGGCAGCGCGTTATTTGTAACATCTTGCAGCGCCCACTTTGGACCGCGGTTTGCCCCATCATCTGTTGCAGGATGGAATACATAATCCTCATCGCGATAACCGGATCTCCATACGCCTCTTACCAGTGTAGGATAAAAGCGATCCGCATCAGACGCATTTTTCCAGTTCATGGAATGCTCGGGGTCACTCGGATCCACATAGCTGAAAACATCACTGATTAATTTATCATGGATCTCTATATTGGTGAACTTTTCAGAAACTGTTCCTACTTTCGTAAGCCTTCTTCCGTTTACCTGAATAAAAAAGTGAACTAAATAATGAATTGTTCCTTCTTTATCCTCATATTGTTCAATAGAGCCGCCATAATTTTTCCAGAAGTTGGGCTCCTCGTCCAGTCCTATTCCCTGATAGTTCAATTGAATAGAAAAAGTACGCCCGTTAAACGGAATATTAATCGGCACTTGTTTCGCTGTATCCCTTCGGACTGATTAACACGAACAAGGAAGGTGAACTCTCCATCGGCCCCGCTATAGTTCTCTGCATTCTCTGTGAAAATAATTTTTAACTGCTTTGTCGTACTGTCATAATGCGCATTGGCCATAACCTGACCGGCATCATTTTTAATTTCCGTATCTTCACTTACGGCAGCCAGACTGCCCGGAAGCTGAACAACGGCATAGTCCTCATTATTTACCGTCTTTCCGCTTACTGCGAGCTTAATCTTCAACGCAAAATCGGTGTTGGCATAAATCTTTGTGTTTTCATCGATTGGATTACCATTCAGTGTCATCCTAATATTCTGAATCACATCCGATCTTTCAACCCCTGTCCCCACGAGGCTTGCTGCTCTCGCCATAGTCAAAATATCTGTCGAATCTGTGGAGCCGGATAAGGAAGCCTCCTCCAAATCGTTCTCCGTATCCTCCGGATTTACACCTGTAATCTCTGTTCTGTTACCCTCTTCCTCTACCGCGGAAGAAGATAAGGAAATACTGCTTTCCGGTGTGGGGGAGACATTTTCCGCATTGACAACAGAAAATCCCTGCCAAAAAAATGACGACAGAAAGCAACAATGCCAGCAAGTTTCGTTTTTGCTTTCATTCTTTTTCTTCTCCTTTTTCTGAATCTGAATCTACATCTGCATTTACAAAGCGTTATTCTAACATAAATATTTTTATTTAAAAACATAAATTTTAACCGGAAATAGAATTTTTACCCTCCTTTTCTAATACTTTCTTTGATCAGAGAGCTTTCTCAATTCCGTTCCCGGTTAATTTTAACGATTTTTAGATGCATTGCTTTTTAGAATCCGGAAGGATTCACCTTCCTGTTATCATAAAGGACTTTCAAGAATTGATTATAAAGACTGCACTTCCGCCTTCAATTCTCCGTTTTTCCAGTACTATCTCGATTTTATCGCCTTCTTTTACCTTGTCTTCCAGGATACACTTTGCGGCAAGGGTTTCCACGTGTTTTTGCATATAACGCTTCAAGGGTCTTGCTCCAAAGCCCGGCTCATAGGCATTTTCCAAAAATGAAATCCAAGGCCTCTTTCTTAATTTCGATGTGCAGTCTCTTATCCTGTAAACGCTTATTGATGTCCTTTAAAACAAGATCAGCAATTCGCTCCATATCCTTCTGCACAAGCGGCTTAAAGAGGATGATTTCGTCCAGACGGTTCAGGAACTCCGGTCTGAAGTGGGCATGCAAGGCATCCGTCACCTCTTTCCGTACCTCTTCCGGAATCGTTCCATCTTCTTTGATGCCGTCCAAAAGACTCTGTGCCCCGATATTCGAAGTCAGAATAATAATCGTGTTCTTAAAGTCTACAGTTCTACCCTGCGAATCCGTGATTCTTCCATCATCCAAAACCTGAAGCAGGATATTAAAGACATCGGGATGGGCTTTCTCGATTTCATCGAAAAGCACAACGGCATAGGGCTTTCTTCTTACCGCTTCCGTAAGCTGTCCGCCCTCTTCGTAGCCTACATAGCCGGGAGCCGCGCCGATAAGACGGGATACGGAATATTTCTCCATGTACTCCGACATATCGATTCTGACCATGGCATTCTCATCATCGAAAAGGTTCTGCGCAAGGGACTTCGCAAGCTCGGTCTTTCCCACACCGGTAGGTCCTAAGAAGAGGAAGGAGCCGATCGGCTTCGTAGGATCCTTTATACCCGCCTTCGAACGAAGAATGGCTTCGCAAACCTTCTCTACCGCTTCTTCCTGTCCGATGAGTCTCTTGTGGATTTCGGCGTCAAGGTGCAAGACCTTCGAACGCTCGGATTCATTCAGCTTTGTTACGGGAATTCCCGTCCAACGACTAATGATTCTCGCAATCTCTTCCTCCGTTACCTTGTCATGCACAAGCGTACTGTTTTCTTCCTTTTGCGCCAGTGCTTCCGCCTCTTCCAGTTCCTTTTCTACCTGCGGCAAATCCTGATACTGCAGCTTGGAAGCCTTCTCATACTCTCCCTTTTGCATTGCAATATTGATTTCCGCCTGCAAATCGTTCTTCTTTTCTCTTAAAGTCTGCAGCTTGGAAACGGCATTTTTCTCATTTTCCCACTGCGCTTTCTGGACATTGAACTTATCCCGAAGCTCGGAAAGCTCCTTTTGAAGAGCCACGAGTCTTTCCTTCGAAAGCTGGTCATCCTCTTTTTTCAACGCAAGCTCTTCAATCTGCAGCTGCATAATCTTTCTCTGCTGCTCGTCCATTTCTTCCGGCATGGAATCCATTTCCGTCTTGATCATGGCACAGGCCTCGTCCACAAGGTCTATTGCTTTATCCGGAAGGAAACGGTCGGAGATATAACGGTCGGAAAGAGTCGCTGCCGCAACAAGTGCGGTATCCGTGATTTTCACGCCGTGGAAGACTTCATAGCGCTCCTTGATACCTCTTAAGATGGAAATGGTATCCTCCACCGTCGGCTCGTCCACCATAACCGGCTGGAAACGACGCTCAAGAGCGGCGTCCTTTTCAATGTATTTTCTATATTCATCGAGGGTTGTTGCACCGATACAGTGCAGCTCGCCTCTGGCAAGAAGCGGCTTCAACGAGGTTTCCGGCGTCCATGGAACCCTCGGTTTTTCCCGCGCCGACGATATTATGGATTTCATCGATAAAGAGGATAATCTCGCCCTTCGGACTTTGGTGACATCGTCCAGAACCGCCTTCAGTCTTTCTTCAAACTCTCCTCTATACTTTGCACCGGCAATGAGAGAGCCCATATCGAGCGCAAAGATTTTCTTATTCTTCAAAGATTCGGGTACATCGCCCTTCGCAATTCGCTGTGCAGAGCCCTCCACGGCAGCCGTCTTTCCAACACCGGGCTCTCCGATTAAACAGGGGTTATTCTTCTGCTTTCGGGAGAGGATTCGGATAATGTTTCGAATTTCTTCATCTCTTCCGATAATGGGATCGAACTTCTGCTGACTCGCTCTCTCAACCATTTCATAGCCGTATTTGTTTAAGGCATCATAGGTGCCCTCCGGGATTGTCCGTCATGACCTTCTGATTTCCCCGAACGGAGGAGAGCGCAGAAAGGAACTTCTCCTTTGTGATACCGAACTCTTTAAACAACTCCCGAATCGTCTTATCTCCGTCCTTTAGAAGCGCGAGGAAAATATGCTCCACGGACACATACTCGTCTCCCATGGCTTTCGCATGGTCCTCCGCATTCATGACCACCTTATTCGCATCCTGCGAAAAATACTGCTGGCCTCCGGAAACCTTGGGGAGCGCATTGATTTTCTCTTCCACCGCCCTAGTAAAGCTATCCAGCGGAATGCCCATTTTCTGTAGAAGCTTCGCAATCAGACTGTCCTCCACCTCGAGAAGACTTAAGAGCAAATGCACCTGCTCCAGTGCCTGATTCCCGTGATCCATGGCAATCTTTTGGCTGTTATTGATACTTTCTACCGACTTTTGTGTAAAACGATTTATATTCATACTCACTACCTCACTTTTTCCTCTAAGATAAGTCTATTATAAACGTATTGTTAGCACTGTCAAGTGATGAGTGCTAATTTTTTGTGAAAAAGTGTTACACGAATGTTTTGGGGGCTTAAGACGTACTTAGATTTGTGTTTTTCCAAATACTCCGTCATGGTCATCATTTTAGGTTTTTTAATATCCTTTAATGCCAGAAAGTCTTTATCTCCTGTCAAAAATATGTCTATATCGCTTTCTATCGCCGTCACCAATATGGGGAAGTCTTTCTCATCCCTTATTTTCGGATATTTCTCTTTTTCCGGATTTCTTTTTACTTGTACCAGGTCAAAGGGTAGGCTGTGAAAAATCTTTTAGAGCAGGCTTTTCTTGATGAAAACTTCCTTTCAATTACAAGACTTAACTCTTCTATAACATAATCACAAATCACTATTTCATTCTGCTCCGTGATTCTTTTTAATTAAGTTTCTGGTTTGATTAGAGGGAAAGAAAATCACGGATATCAAAATGTTGGTATCCAGCATGATTCTCATTTTTATTTTCTCCTTCGTTCCTCTTCATCTCCTGAGCGAAGCTTTGTAAATCTTCCTCCCTTATAATAACCTGCTTCTTCCGCCACTCCTCTGAATTCTTCTTCTACTCTTTTTAAAGGCCAGCATTGTGAATTCTCAAAAGTAAAATCTTCCATTTTCTTCCATTATTACAAGTTTATCTCCGCTTTTTAACTTGAGTTTGTTTCTGACCGATATCGGAATTGTAATTTGTCCCTTTACTCGAAATCTTTTGCCACTTCCATAAATGCCCTTTCTATAGCTTGCTCAACACATTTTCTGCGTACTTGTTCGCATGGCAAAGTATCTTGCTTACATTTTGCTTTTGATTCTACATTTTATTATAGAGGCTTTTTGGGGTTTCATTATTTTTCTTTACTTTTCAGATTTTCTTTATATTTCATACTTTCTTTATATTCTTTACTTTTTGTTTTACCCTTTTACCCCCTCAATTTCTCCACTGCCTCTTTGATTGCTCTCAACTGTATATTCCAGCTCTTCCTCCGTGAGTGTCTCTTCGAGGCTTAAGCGCAGTCCGGAGTATGCTTCTTCATGACTCTTTCCGATTGCAAGAAGTACATGGCTCGGCTCTAAAGAACCGCTTGCACAGGCTGAACCGCTGCTTGCACAGATTCCTTTTTGATCAAGTAAGAGCAGAACGCTCTCTCCCTCTACTCCGGGAAGGCAGATATGGACATTTCCGGGGAGACGATGATGAAGTGAGGAAAGGAAGGGACTTTCAGGACTCTCTCCGATTCCCTCGGCTTCCGCTGGATTCACACCGCTGATTTTTGCCCCCGGGATTTCCTCTAGGAGCCTTTTAAAAAATAAGTCTCGCAACGCAACTCTTTTTCTTCCCTCTTCCATCGTGGAAAAAGGCTTCTTTTTGCCGCTGCCGCAAAACCGACTATTCCGGGAACATTTTCCGTACCGGCACGAAGTCCTCTCCTGTGCCCCGCCGTGTAAAAAGGAGGGGAGCTTAAGACCTTTTCGGATATACAGGAGTCCCACTCCCTTCGGTCCGTGGATTTTATGACTGCTGGCAGAGAGAAGGTCTATCTGCATTTCCTCTATATCGAGCGGAATCTGCCCGAAAGCCTGCACTGCATCGGTATGAAAAACTGCGCCGTAGTCTTTCGCAAGGCGTCCTGATTTCTTTTTAGTTCTGCACGTTCCGATTTCGTTGTTTGCCGCCATAACGGAGATCAGGCAATGCGAACTCTCCTCTGTTTTTCTTAAAGAGCTTTCTTCCTGTAACACTTTTTCCAAAATCTCCAAATCCAGAAAGCCCTCTTTATCCACCGGAATCCGGCTTACTTTTACTCCCAAGCTTTCAAAAAAGCTACAAGTTCGAAGCACGGCAGGATGTTCTATGGTACTGGTGATGAGCTGCGCGCTCTTTTTCCTTTTTAATGCACTCTCCAAGACCACGGAAGAAATTGCCCAGTTATCGCTCTCCGTCCCTCCTCCGGTAAAATAAATCTCTCGGGAGAAACATGAAGAAGAGAGGCGATAGTTTGCCTGCTCTCTTCTACCGCCTTCCTCGCCTCTTGTCCGAAACGGTAAATAGACGAAGGGTTCCGTAATAGCCGGAAAAGATAGGGCTCCATGGCTTTTTCTTGCCGTCTCCGATAAAGCTGTTGTCGCCGCATTATCCAAATAAATCATTTTCATCCTCCTTTTGAGCTATTTTCCTGACTTGTCGCTCATCTCTATCCCTTTGACTTTCTCTAACTTCAGATTTCATCACTTCTTTTTCTTTCGTAGGAAAAAATCTCCACTTTTTTTCCACCTTTTTTTCTAGCAAATGCACCGCCTCAATATGCATCCGCTTATCAATAGCCTTACACATATCATAAATGCAAAGTAGAGCGATACTTGCTCCTGTAAGCGCTTCCATCTCCACCCCGGTTTTCCCCAGTGTTTTCATCGTGGAAATGACTTTGATTTCGCCTCGCTTCTCGTCTACGCTAAACTCTATCTTTGCTCCGTGAAGCGGTAAAATATGGCAGAGCGGAATCAGATCCGAGCAGCGTTTCGCCCCCATGATTCCCTGCAACTTGCGCCACGGTAAAAACATCTCCCTTTTGTGATTTTCTTCCCAAGAACCGCCTGCATGGCTTCTTCATTTAGGAAAAATGCTTCCCACTGCGACGGCTACTCTCTCCGTGTCGTCCTTTTCCGGAAACATCGACCATACGGGCATTCCCTTATCATCAAAATGCGTAAACTCTCCCATTTTTCTCCTCATCCGTTTTTCACATAAATAGATAGTATAAATCTATCTGTCGTTTTTATATTTGCAGCTCCTATGAGGAGCATGCCTCTGCAAAGGACCTGCAAAGCATCAAAAGAGATTTTGATTTTGTACAGCTATTCAAAAAAATTTATTCTTCTAAAAGAAGAAGCTTCTCCGTATCCACTTTCAGATACTTTGTGTCCTGAGTTGCTCCCATTTTTTAAGAGACTCCTCTGTCCCATAAGGACAATTCTTCCTCTTCCTCTTTGCGCCTGAAAAATAAAAATTCTTTTCAAAGGGATATTCCGCAATGCTCTCAAGCTAACCGGAATACAGTTCTTACCTCGCTCTTCCTCGGAAAAACACAGGGATAAAATCATGGGCACGATAGCCCACATAGGAGAGGCTGTCCGAGATTTCCCTCATCGATTTGAAAGCTCTATCCCCCAGTCGCACTGCATATAGCGATTTTCTCCTCTTTTTTTCGGCTTTGGAAATGTTTTTACAGCCTGTCAAAGCTGCTGCCGCCTCTTCCCGGATTTCGGAAGAGCGCTTCGTTTCTCCTTGGCAAAGGATCCTGCCCTTTTTCCACAATCAAAAGCTCCTCGGAAAAAGCGATAGAGCTCGTCCCTCGAATGGGAAACCATAATGCAGCTTCCTTCGAAGTCCTCCAAATGTCGCATGAGTTCCTCCTGCATCCGGTCACGAAGAGAAAAGTCCAGTGCGGAAAAGGGTTCGTCAAGCAGGATAATCTCCGGTTCTCCCACAAGAATCCTCGCAAGAGCTGCTCTCTGCTGCTGCCCGCCCGAAAGCTTCCGGGAAGGCGTTTTTCCATGCCCTTTAGCTCCATTTTCTCTAAAATAGAGCTGATTTTTCTTCTTTTCCTCCTTTGCTCCCCTTAAGAGCCACCGAAAGATTCTCCCAAACGCTCATATGCGGAAAAAGTGCGTAGGACTGAAAAAGATAGCCCACCTTCCTCTTTTGCGGCGGAAGATTCCGTTCCTTGGAAAATACACAGTTCTCGCCGATGTAAATCTCTCCCTCATCAGGGCTTTAAGAATTCCGGCAATCGCCTTTAGGCACATGGACTTTTCCTGCCCCGGATTCTCCGAGAATCCTGAGCCTCTTTGCTTCTGTCTGAAACTGCATATCCAGAGAAAAAGCTTCCCATATTTCTTTTTAATCGAAACACTGCATGCCATTTTATCTATTCCATCCTCTGTCCATATAGAGACCTGCCTGCTTATCTCTTTATTTCCTATCCATATAGAGCCTTGCTCTGTTATCTCTTTATTTCCTATCCCATAGAGCCTTGCTTTTTCCTTATTTTCACTTCTTTTATATCTAAGGCCTAAAGCGCTTTTCCTCTGTCGCAAACTGATAAAGCGTTAAAATCCCGAAGGACAGAAAGAGGACTACCATTACCCAAAAGCCTGCGGTCGCATAGTCCTGGTCCTGCATGACGAGAGCGATTCTTTGGGAAATAGTCGCGGTCTTCCCGGGAATATTTCCGCAAGCATGGAAGTCGCCCCGTATTCTCCAAGTGCTCTCGCAAAGCTTAACACCGTGCCCGAAAAGATACCGGGTGCGGAGAGCGGTACAATGATTTTCCAGAAAAATGGAAAAACTCACTCATACCGAGCGTCTGTCCTGCATAAACCAAGTCCTTCGGAACAAGCGAAAAGGCGGATCTCGCATTTCGATACATAAGAGGTAAGGAAATCACGGTTGCCGCCACCACACATCCTAAGAAAGACTGCACCACCTTGATACCGAAATGTTCAAAAAGGAAAGATGCCGAAGGGTCTTCTCTTTACTAAAAAGAAGGAGCAGGAAAAATCCTGCTACCGTCGGGGGAAGGACCATAGGAAGGGTGAGTAAGCCGTCAAGAAAAGTTGTCCCATGGGACGGAGCTTCATCACCTTTCTGGCCAAAAATATCCCTAAAAAGAAACAAATCACAGTGGTAACCACTGCTGGTTTTCAGAGAAATCCATAAAGGACTCCAGTCTAAGCTTTTTATCATTTCCATCATGGATTTCTCCTTCCACCATCTTTATTCGACTTTGGTGTCAAAATAATACTTTGAAATGTCTCTTTGGTCGCGTCACTGCAAACAAACTCCACAAACTTCTTCGCTTCCGTAACTTCCGCTTCGCTTGCTTCATCATTGACCACCTGAGAAATGGGATAGATTACATTGCCGGTCAAGTCATAGGGAACCTTTTCCAGAATCTTTATATCCGCTTCTTTCCCGTAGGTATCGGAATAGTAGGTTGTTCCCTACTTCGGAAGAGCCTTCCACTACTGCGGCCAGTACTTCGAAACATTGGACTGCTCGGAAATCTCTACACCGCCCAGTGCCTCGGAAACCTCTTTGTGCTGATTTTGGAAAGGTCCTCCGCCTCAGGTAAAATACCGAGGCTCACCAGCGCTTTTTCTGGTATATCTTCCTACCGGAACGGTACCGTCCGCAAAGAGCAATGGACTTTGCATCCTTCAGCGTCTCTAAGCCGGTAACCTTCGTACCGCTGTCCTTTTTCTTGTGATTACACAAAGCTGATTGTTTACTACATTCTTTCTTGTGCCCCTCAACGAGCTTTTCCTTCCTCCTCTAAGGTATCCATCTGCTTCTGTGCTGCAGAGAAGAAGATATCACAAGCATAACCTTCCTGAATCTGAGTCAGGAGCTTTCCGGAAGAATCCGCCTGGAAAACGAGCTTCACGGAAGGATTTTCCTTCTCATACTGCGCTCCGAGATCTTCCATTACATTTTTAAGAGAAGCCGCAACAAAGACCTGTACTTCCGTCTGCCCGTCTGTGGCATCCTTTTCCGACTCCTTTGCGCTCTCTATCTCCGCCTCACTGCTCTCTGTCTGCACTTTTCCGCTCTCATCTGTGCTCCTCTTTCTTTTGCACCGCCGCAAGCTGTTAATGCTACGGAAAGCACAAGGGCAAGACTTCCTGCCAAAAACTTTCTTTCATACTTTCTTTCCTCCTAGTTTTTCTTTTTCTGTACCCCGTAAGATTCCCTATGCCGTGAAAAGAGCTCCGGAAAAAGAAATTCCAGATTCTCCTTGCAGGCCTTCGGACTTCCGGGAAGATTGATGATTAAAGAATATTTCCGTATTCCTGCGGTCTGACGGCTGAGCATCGCTTTTTAGTAATCGTCAAGCTATACTGCCTTAAGGCTTCCGGAATGCCGGGTACTTCTCTCTCACACACGGCTTTTGGTGGCTTCCGAGTGCAGTCTCTTTCAGAAAAGCCCGTGCCTCCGGTTGTGAGTGATGAGAGATATTTCTCTTTGATCCGCTAAACGAATGAGGGCCTTTTCTAAAAGCCTCTCTTCCATCGGGAAGAAGCAATCGCTCCTCCACTATCATCCCTGATTCTCAAAAACTCCTGAATGAGCGGCCCGGATCGATCTTCATATTCCCCAGAAGATGCCCTATCTGAAAGAGTGATTACCGCTGCCGTATACGCTCTCCTCGGATCCGGCGGAAAAAACCTCCACGAGATCTCCTTCCATAATAGTTCCCCCTTTTATTACTCTGGAAAAATACCCTTCTCTTGGCATAATGCAGTCTCCCATTCTATGGAAGATGGCACAGTGGCTGTGGCACTCCTTTCCGAGCTGTGTCAGCTCCAATACCGCTTCTCCGACATGGATTTCACTTCCTACCGGGCAGTTCTGAAAGGTCAAAGCCTTCCACCACCAGATTTTCTCCAAACGCACCGAACGCGACTTCCGCCCCTTTTTTCCGAAAGTCCTCTATCTTCTCAAGAGAAAGAAGGCTCACCCTGTCTATGCCATTTTCCGGCATGCGCATCTCCTCTATCCCAAACTGCGGGAGCAGGACTGCTTCTTTCACTTCTTTTTCTGTTCCTTTTTGGGGAGCTTATACAAATTGCCAATAACTTTCCCATTTATCCTCCAAGCCTTTTTTTCCTGTTCGGCCTACCTCTTTTTTTACCTTCGTTATTGCCTTCTTTATTACCTTCGTTATTGCTTTCTTTATTGTCTATCGAAACCCTAACGCAAAGCTATCCACCGATTTTACCCATCGCTCTATGTTCCGTAACCTCGAGAGCTTTTTCAAAAGCGCATGGCTTTCCGGCTTTCCTAAAGATACATTGGCTGAAAGTGTTTTTCCACTTCGCTCTTTTCTCCTCTTCGAAAATGCCGTATTTCGTAAAATCCCCGTAAATCATATCCGGTTCCATAGCAAAGGCAGGGCTTCAGCTCGCCTTCGCTCGTTAAACGGATTCGATTACAGCTTCCGCAAAACTTCCCGTGAAGCGCGGAAATAAAACCTACAGAGCCGAGAAAGCCCGGGATCCGGTGGTACTTCGCAGGCCCGTTTCCATGGACGGAAATATCCTCGGTAATACCCGGATAAACTCTCTGATTTTTCTCTAAAAGCTTCTCATTGTAGTAGGGTTCAAAGTTTCTCCCATAGCCGATCGGCATCATTTCTATGAAACGAATGTCAAGAGGATGCTCCTTTGCAAGGGCTAAAAGGAAAAGAGCTCATCCTCATTTTTGCCCTTTTGCATTACCGTGTTCAGCTTGACACGAAGCCCGGCATCACAAGCAGCGCATATCCCCTCTAAAACCCGGAAAGTACAGGAAGTCCGGTGATTTCTGCAGAATCTTTCCTCCTTTTAAGCTGTCGAGGCTCACATTTATTCCGTCAATTTCGGCGGAAAGAAGCTCCGGAAGCGCTTCCTTTAGTAAAATGCCGTTTGTAGTCAGCGTGACCTGCTCCACCTTATCAAGCTTTTTAAGTTCCTTAATAAAGTCCAAGACTCCGTCCCGCACCAAAGGGTTCTCCGCCTGTCACCTTAAATCTGCTGATTCCCAGCTTCAAGCCTCTTTTGCAAGAAAATAGAAGTTCCGAAAAGGACAGGAGCTTCTCCATAGGAAAGTACATTCTCCATGCCGTTTAGGCATGCAGTAACGGCAACGCAGATTGCAACGGTCCGTAACGGAAAGGCGCATATAATTAATTTGTCTTTGAAATTGATCCTTCATTCTTCCTCTTCTTTCTAGTACTCCGCTAAAAGGTACCCTAAGCTCATTCTCTTCTCTAGAACTTTTCTCCAGTCGCGTGGGCTTGCCCCACACCCTCTTATGTATCGGTATCGAGGTTTCCCGACTCGTTGCTTCCACTACACATCATCCCTGACTGCTCCAAAAGCACATCCAACTGTCCGCCGCAGACCATTCCCTCCTCCTCGGCGATACTGTCGTTAAGGTCTACATGGTAGAGGCAGGCAGGCTTTGCATTTTCCAAAAATAACTCTCTGCTCTTCTGAATCACTTCCGCTTCGGCGCATCCCCCACCAATCGTGCCGATCAGCTGTCCAATGACCCAATCAGCATCTTCGTCCCGGTTTCTCTCGGCGCGGATCCCCGTCTATTCACAATGGTTGCCAGCACATAGTCTTCGCCGCTCAGCATCGCGTCCAGCATTTCCTTCGTAAAACTTTCCTGATGGAAATACTGATTCTTTTCCATCACGATTTCCGAAAGGATGAGAGGCCGATTTCTACCGGGGTCTCCGCTCCGATAGCAAGGCCGATAGGACTATGCAGCTCTTCAAGGCTTTCCTCGCTTACTCCCTCTTCCAAAAGCTGCTTCTTAATAAACGCAACTCTTCTTCTTGATCCCATCATTCCGATATAGGCATGGGATTTTTTTAGAATCTCTCTAAGGCAAATGAGGTCGTGCGTATGCCCTCGGGTAACGATCACAAAATAGCTGTCCTTATCCCCTTTAAGGGTAGAAAGGGCTGTTGCGAAGTCCTCACACTGCACCTGATCCGCACCCGCTTTCTCCGCGGCTTTCGCAAAAGAAGGTCTGTCCTCGATGCAAAGCACCTGAAAACCGAGCATTTTCCCTAAGCGAATCACGGAAAGGGCAACATGTCCCGCTCCAAGCACAATGAGCTTTTTCACCGCCCATGGGATCTAAAAACTGTCTTTCTCTAAGGAAACCAAGCCCCTTTTTCCTTTTACCAAAAGGAAGAAATTCACTACGAAATTCGGCAGCTCCTGCACATTTTTCACCATCTATAAAAAGAACCTTTTTCCCGAGGTTCTCTTCATTTAAGGATGTGAGCAGAACATTTTCCCGAGAAGGGTCCAGTTGCGCGATATGCTGCCATATTTTTCTCATAGATATGATACTCCTTTTGTGCAATGCCTTTTTCTTCTTATTCTTACTTTAAACCGTTTCCCGTTCCCTTCCGGCGTATCAAAATCTTTTTCCCAAACAAGACTTCGCTACAGTAATCCGCCCTCTCCGAGAGCGTCAATCTCTTCTTTTGTCACGGGGTCATCCGCCATGATACGGGGCAGTATCAAATCAAATACGGTAATCGGGCAAAACATAACGCTGCCCGGAAGTCCCATAATGGGTACATTGTTCTTTCCGTAGGCCAGCATGAACATCGAGCCCGGAAGAACCGGCGCACCGTAACTACTACTCTTTCCGCAGACTTTCTGATGGCAAGAGGCGTTCTGTCATCAGGGTCTACCGACATACCGCCGGTGCAAAGAATGAGATCCGCCCCCTCCGAAAGAAACTTTTGGATGGCCGCCATTTCCATGTCCACGTCATCCGAGCAAAGACTCTGCCCGATGATTTCCACCGGAAGGAAGAGAGCTTTTCCTTTACAACAGGGCGTAAAGCCGTCCTCGATTCTCCCGTGATACACCCTCATTTCCCGTAGTCACGAAAGCCACCTTCTTTTTTTCTTATAAGGAAGAACGCGGAGAATACCGCCGTCCTTCGTGATACGCTCTGCCCTCTCCATTTTTTTCTTTTTTTCGATACAAAGCGGAATGATTCTGGTTCCGGCAAGCACCTCTCCCTTTTTCACGGGAGTATTGTTCTTCTTCGTTGCCATCATCATTTCCCCAAAGGAATTCAGCTGAAAGAGCTTTTCCGAATCGACCTTCAATACGCCGTCACAGTCCGCAATAAACTCAATCTTCCCCTCTTTGATCTCTCCGGGATGCATATTTTCGCCTTTTCCCATTCGGTATAGGATTTCGGCAGCTTCATTTTCATGCAAGATACCGGCATCTTCGTCCCAGATGTAAATATGGTCCTTTCCTACCGACAAAAAGAACCGGAATATCCGCTTCCTCTATTCTGTGCCCCTTACGAAAAAAATCGGACCTTTTTGACTCCGGGAATAATCTGCGTTATATCCTGACAAAGAACTTGACCGACCGCATCTATCGTCTTCATTTCTCTCATAGCTTCTCCTTCCCCGGCTTTTCTCTTTCCTTGTAAAAGCACGATATCTATTCTTGAACAATCTTTCTATATATTGGTTCTTCCGTGCACTGATTTCTCTATGTACTGATTTTTCTTATATACTTTTTAATATCTAACAATTTTTAGTATGCTTTTAAAAACTTCTATTTCCCCTAGTATAGTGATATTTAGTAGCAAGTGCAAGGAATACAAAAATTTATATAATTTTTTTGATTTTTTTCCCGCTCATTCCATTCCATCTCCAAGCATTCAAAACCCGCTTGAAATCTTGCTTTTTTTATGTTTAAAAATATTTTATGTATTTAACAAATAATTCTTTCTGATTTTTTTATATAGGCTTTCTCTATATATCCATAGTGATTTTTGTCCTTCTCTTTCTCTCTTTATTGTTTGTTTATTATTTATAAATCTTAAAGACATTCTTTGTGCATGTTGTACGTTTTAAGTGAATTTTTCTCCACTTGCATTTTTTCAAGAAAGGAGTATTCTATATCTGTAGTTCTTCAGGGCGGGGTGCGATTCCCCACTGGCGGTACAGTCCGCGACCTGCGTTTGCAGCTGAGTCGGTGCAATTCCGACACCAACAGTATAGTCTGGATGAAAGAGGAGCGAGTTTAACGAGTTTTTCCGCCCTGTACAATTTGTACAGGGCTTTTTTCTTAAAATAAGTGACCGGAGCCGTACTCAGGTTAATTTATTTTTGAAAAGCAGGAGAGCTTCCTGTGTAACTCGTTTATAATCCTCGCTTTACACGCTAAGAAGAAGGAATCTGTTTATTGTAAGAGAAAGCAAATGCTTTCCCTTCGAGAAAAGCGAGGTAAAAAATGAAAAATGGAAGTACAGAAACAAAAATCATCACAGTGGATAGTGCAGTAAAAGAAAGCGGCAGAAACCGTATAGGAAACATCGCCATCATTGGAATTCTCTCTGCAATCTCCTACATTCTGATGTGGTTAGAGGTTCCGGCACCACTTATGCCCCCTTTATCAAGTTTGATTTTTCCGACTTTCCGGCGCTTCTTGCCGCCTTCGGTCTTGGACCGATTGCAGGAATACTGGTAGAGCTTATTAAGAATGTTCTTCATTCTTTCAGCTCCGGATCCTTTGCCGTAGGAGAGCTGTCCAACTTTATTCTTGGAGCGAGCTTCGTTGGTGTGGCAGGACTTGTTTATCAGAAAAAGAAAAACAAACAGGGAGCCGTACTTGCTTCCCTTCTTGGCGCCATGACCATGGCCCTCATTTCCTACCCTTCCAACCTTTTTGTGGTATACCCTTCTATTATAATTTTATGCCGAAAGAGACCGTTCTTTCCATGTATCAACTGATTCTTCCCTCTGTGGGAAGCATGGAAAAGGCGCTGCTTATCTTTAACTTGCCTTTTACTTTTATCAAAGGTATGTTGGATGTTCTGCTCTGCCTCTTTCTTTATAAAAGCGTTTCTCCCCTCTTGCATAAGTTTAAGCGATAATCTACATAGGGGGAAAAGATACATTCCCCTTAAGGTATTTCAAAATCATTTATAATATCCGTATCTCATTACACCCGATATTGCTGCCCTGTATCCGCTTTGGAGCAAGCAATCGGGTGTTTTTCTTTCACTTTAAGAGAATCTACCATTGAAACCAGTGAAAAATTTTCCGTAAAAATAACGAGAATAGGAAGTATTTCATGCAAAAGAACACAAAAAGACTATTCTCAGCAATTTCGTGTTTCAAGCTTTTAATATAATATAGCAGAGGGAAAAAAATGACAGAGCATGATTTTCGAAGAAATAAATTATCAAAAAGATGGAAGAGCATCGAAAAATGGAACGAAGGATGGAAAAAAGGAGAAGAGACAGACAGTCTCATATTCTTCTCTTTGTTTTGGCCTTAATCCTTCTTTCTCCTTGCCTTTTGTAGGATTCCGTTTCGCTATTCCCCTATCTGCAAAAAAGGAATCTCTTAACGCCCGAATAAAGAAAGTGCACCCTGCATGGGAAACGGGATATTCAGCCCCTTTCTTCCGAAGGCGAAACGGGCGAAGAGGAAAATAGCGGTGAAAGTTCTTCTCTGTCCGAAAAAGAAAAAGCCATAAAAGACCGCAGACTTACAAGCCAAGCAATATGATTATGACGGCGCTATCACAACACTCAATACTTTAAGCGAGACCGAAGATACGGAAAGTTTCCTCCAAAAATCACGGAATATGAAGAAGCGAAAGCCAAACTTGTTCCGGTAGATATGAACAATATCACCCACATTTTCTTCCATATCCTGATCGTGGATACAGACCGCGCCTTAAAAGATACCCATCAGGGAAGACAGTACAATTCCGTGATGACCACGATTCCGGAGTTTAAGGAGGTCATTCAGGAAATGTATGATCGTGGCTATGTCATGGTACACATGCATGATATTGCGGAAATGCAGGAGCAGGCGGACGGCACAAAGAAGATGGTGAAAAAGCAGATTATGCTGCCGGAAGGAAAGAAGCCCTTCGTTATGTCCGAAGATGATGTAAATTATTATATTTATATGCAGGGAAGCGGCTTTGCCGACAAAATGGTTTTTGGATGAAAACGGAAAACCGAAGCTGCAATATACCGATAAGGACGGAAATGTAAGTGTCGGAGACTATGACTTGGTGCCAATCTTAGATGCATTCGTGGAAGAACATCCCGACTTCGCTTATCACGGACATAAGGCCGTTCTTGCATTCACGGGATATAACGGCGTTCTGGGATACCGCACGGACGAAACCTTTGATCCGAATTCACCCGCCCTTGATCCGAAGAACAAGGCAAATCCGAATATCGAAGAGGATAAAGAAACCGTAAAGAAGCTGACACAGGCTTTGAAGAGTGACGGATATGAATTCGCTTCACATTCTTGGGGACATATCAATTTTTTTCCACTCGTTCTTTGGAAGCAATCCAAAAGGATACGGATCGTTGGGAGAGAAATGTGGAGCCTCTGCTTCCGGATCCCTGTGAAATTCTTCTCTATCCCTTCGGAGCAGACATCGGAGATTGGCATCCCTACCAAAGCGGACAGCAAGACGGAAAGTTTGACCTTCTGGAAAATGCAGGCTTCCATTATTTCTGTAATGTAGACTCTACACAGGTTTGGATGCAGTACGGCGATCAATTCCTCCGCCAGGGAAGAAGAAATATAGACGGCTATCGCTTGTATGAATCTTATATCGGTAAGGCCGACCGGCTTTCCGACCTCTTTGATGTAAAGAAGGTTTTCGATACCCGAAGACCCACTCCCATTAATTGGGAATAAATGGAACAACGATATTTAAAGGGAGGAAAAGCTCTAATGAATAAAAAGCTGGATACGAAGGAGGTAAGACACCTCTTCGAAGGAATACAGGAGCTAAAGGGAACAGAGGAATATTTTTGCTTTTTGAAGATGTCTGCACCATCAACGAGCTTCTTGCCATGGCACAACGCTATGAAGTCGCAAAGATGCTTCGAGAAGGAAAAACCTATATCGATATTGCCAAAACTACCGGTGCCTCCACCGCCACCATTTCCAGAGTAAATCGCTCTTTAAACTATGGCGCTGAAGGATATCGACTTGCATTTGACCGCTTAGACAAAAAGAAAAAAAGAAATAGATACTTATCTTCAAAAAAACAGCACCGCAGATTCTGTATGAATAAAATACGTATGAAAAAGGGAGGAGCCGGACCGCTCCTCCCTTTTTATACTATCATTTTATACTATCAAGTATCGCTCCTGTAGCATGCGGTATCTCATTTTTGATTCATAATAAATATCGCGTGCAGAGCGTACTATTTCCCATTTGCAAGAATTCATGTGCAACGCCTGAGTGACCTATGTATTGAATATAAGATAAATACGATACGTTCTAAGCATCGGATCGACTGAAGCCGTTTTTTTCATCTTACAGCTCACTTCATAAAGAACCTTATCCAGTACGGCTTCCGTCTCTTCCTTTACCATCTTTGCAATCTCTTCATTACAGTCTTCCAAGAGCTTTATGACGGCGGCATTCTTCGGAAGCTTCTTTTCCAATTTTTCTTCCAAACTCTTCATCAAGGTATAGCCCTTTGTCGGAACCTTTCCCTGATAGCGCTCAATATGCATCTTACATTCGCTAAATTGTGCATCGGCAAGAGCCGCAATGATTCTGTTTGCCCAGTAAAAGCTTTCCGAAGTGACGGTCTTCGTGGTATTCGCAAAGTATTCCGGCGTCTTATTCACATTTGCATAGAAAGGAACAAAGGCATTGAAGGTGTTGGAACCGAAGCATACCCATTCAATGGCGGCATATTCCTTCGGAACATCCGGACGGATCTGAACAAGACTCAGGAAATTGTTACGACTGATTCCAATAGGGCGATATTTTCCGCGATTCTTCTCATCCCCGTATTTTCCGTAGCAATCGTATGGTGTTCCTTGGAAATGCGAGGAGAGAATATACTTTACATCCTCCGGCGTAATCTTGATTTCCGGGCAAAGGCACCAGGGAAGATCATCATCCTCCGGCTTTAACTCTGCATTTTCTCCATCAAAGCTGAACGTATTTTTATTGAAATACCTTGCCATATACCAAGCTCTCGGGGTGTTATAAATATGATCCCCGTCAGAATGTGTACCAAAACACTCTCTCGGATTAATCCAGTCTCCCTCCGTCTTTTCGATTTCATCCGAAAAACGAAGGTCCAGATGGTTCTTGGCAATGAATTCCTTTAAATCTTTGGAGCAGATATATTCATCTTGCGCACCAAAAGCATCTTCAAAATCAAAATAATCAATTCCAAGCTGATTCGGCATCATAACATAAGCATTGTCCGGCACTCGTCTTGCAATAAAATGATGTCCTCCAATGGTTTCCAGCCACCAGATTTCCTTCTCATCCGAAAAAAGCAATGCCGTTCATCTCATATGTACCGTACTGCTCTAATAGCTCTCCAAGCCGAAGCACGCCTTCTCTTGCAGAATGAATATAGGGAAGAACGAGGCTGACCATGTCTTCTTCTCCTATTCCGCCAATCTGCTCCGGCCTTCCGTTCTCCGCCTTCTTATACACTACAAGAGGATCTCCGGAAAGGACACGTTCGTTGCAGGCAATGGTTTCCGTTGCCGTCATGGATACATTTTCACTATTCACTCCCTGCTGCACCCCAGATTCCTTCGTCCTCATAGACTGCATTGGGCATACAGGTATAACGAAGAGGATTGTTCGGAAGCGGAATCTTCACATGGGAAAGGACGGAAACGTACTCCTCCCCCTGAGCCTTAGCTTCCACTACTATAAACTTCTTAGGGCTGAAAGAGCCGGAGCCGGAGTCTTCATTTCTGGCAATCATGGTTGAACCGTCGAAGCTTGCCTCTCGCCCTACTAAAATCGTTGTACAAGACATACTTTCCATCCTTTCTGTGGTTTCCAATTTCATAAAAAATTGGAAATAAAAATACGCTCACGTTTTTTTAGTATACTCCGTGCGCAATTCCATTTCCATAAAAAAAGACGGTCTTTATAAGGGCTATAAATCTTTTCAGCTTTTTACTTCCAATGCAGTCTGTGCAATTCTCCTGCCTTTTTCAGGCTGTTAAAATCCTGCTGCCGTAAGGCTTCGTAGAGAATAATGGCCACAGAATTCGAGAGGTTTAGAGAACGAGCTTCCTCCAGCATGGGAATGCGAATACAATGCTCTTCATTTTCCACCAGAATCTCCTCCGGAATACCGGCGGATTCTTTTCCGAACATGATGTAGTCCTCTTCGGAAAAAGAAACTTCCGTATAGCTTCTTTTCGCTTTCGTGGTAGCGTACCAGATTTTAGGATTGGAAGGAGACTTGAGGCCGGAACATATACCGGGCTCGTCTTTTTCCCTGCTTATTTTGGACAGCTTCGTGGAAAGAATCGGAATTCCCATGCTTATTTTCTTCTTCTATACTCCGCAAAAAATCCTCATAGGAGAGGTGCTCCTTCAGCTGCAACAGGGGCCAGTAGTCCATACCGGCCTTTTTGATATTTTTGTCATTTAAGATAAAGCCGTAGGGCTTAATCAGATGAAGCTTCGTATTTGTCGCAACGCAGGTGCGTCCAATAGCCCCTGTGTTAAAGGGGATTTCCGGTTCATGCAATACAATATTCATTATCTTTATCTAACCTCTTTATTCCACTTTCTTCCGCTTTGCAAGCTTTTCCCGTACCTTTTTCGCAATACTTTCCGCGGCGAGATGCCCTATCGCTTGGTATTTCACGGTATCATATTCATTGCCGCTGTGTTTTGCCTTTATAGAGTCACTTCTACACCAGTAAGGGCAGTGTGCACGAGAATCGGAGTCCTGCAGCCTTGCCAGATCGTCCTCATCTAAGCTTGCCAGACAGCCCGCCTCATCTTCATCCTCATCATAGGAATAATTTCTGCAGTCCTCACAATCTTCCATAACTCCGCTCCTTTTTGCTTTTCCGTTACATCACATTCTTAGTTCATTCTATATCTTCCGTTTAACGGCTGTTTCCGTATCAGCGTTTCCGCTCCGAAGGTGCTCTCCATGTTTCGGGATCCCCCTTTACCGAAGGGCAGAGATCATTTAAATAGCAAAGCTCACACTTCGGCTTTTTGAGAAGTGCAAAGGGTACGCCCCAGAGCAATAATATGCGTATTCCAGCGAATCCAGAACTCCTCCGGAAGCACTTCCATAAGCTGAAATTCCGTCTTCGTCGGATCGGAAGAATCGGCAAGGCCGAGACGGTTGGAAATGCGCTTTACATGGGTATCTACAACGATAGAGGGAATATCGAAAATATTTCCCAAAATCAAATTCCCCGTCTTTCGTCCTACACCGGGAAGGGCGGTAAGAGTATCAATATCCTTTGGAACCTCTCCCCCGTGCTCTTCCACTAAGGCTGCAGCACAGGCCTTGATGTTTTTCGCTTTGTTATGGTAGAAGCCGGTGGAATGAATATCCTCTTCCAGTTCTTGTAAGTCACAGGAAGCGAAATCCTCCAAGCTTTTTATATTTCTTAAAGAGCTTTTTCCGTCACCATGTTGACTCTGGCATCGGTGCACTGTGCCGATAAAATAGTGGCAAAAAGCAGCTGCCAGGCATTTTTTTCGCCTCTAAAAAAATCATGGGATGATCTCCGTAATGTGCGTCCAATCGAGCCATGATTTCCCGTACGCGAGCTTCTCGTTTTTTTCTTACTTTCTCTTGGGATAAACATTTTTCTACTTTCTCTAAACGAATATCTTAGCGTTATGATGAAACCGCCGGTCCGTTGACCGGAGTCCTCATCGAGGACTTTTTCCTATAAAGCAATAGAAATATTTCTGCCTGTTGCCTGATACTGATAATAGCGTACCCCGCAGCATCGAGCATTCTTTTTGAAGCGCGTACAGAAGGCGTATCCGCATATTTATCCTCACGGAAAACCAATGTTTTAATGCCTGCCTGAATGATAGCCTTTGCACATTCATTACAGGGGAAGAGGGTGACATAGATTTTTGCTCCTTCTAAAGAACCGCCTCTATAGTTCAAAATGGCATTTAACTCCGCATGGGTAACATAAACATATTTTGCATTATACGGGTCATGATCAACCTCTATTCTGGTCCATGGAAAGATATCATCGGAACAGCCCTTAGGGAAGCCGTTATAGCCCATGGAGAGAATTTTGTTGTCGGAAGAAACAATACAGGCACCTACTTGGGTGGACGGGTCCTTGGAACGACGAGCGGAAAGCTCGGCAATCCCCATAAAAATACTCGTCCCAAGAGATATAATCACTTCTTTTTTCATTTTCACTCATTTTATTTCCTCACTTTTTATGGAAAACTGCTCCGTTCTTCACGCATAAAGCATATTTTCCTCTTAGCAATGACAGCTTATTTTTAATAAGCCTTGCAAAAATACAAAATCTCATTCTAAAGTAAGGCTAATCATAGCAAAATCACAGAAAAATGAAAAGAGATTCTCCAAATATCCGCTTTTCGCTTTAGCAAGAAAAGCTTTGTAAGAAGATATCCATAAAAGACTTAAGTTTTAATTCTTTTTATGTCGATACAGTATTCATAAAGCTAGAAATCAATACAGAATCTCTTAGAGGAAATCTTACCCAAGGAGGGGAATTCATGAAAAAAACGATGGACGCAGTCCGGAAAAGCTCGATTTTACTCAATCGGAGTCATTATTATGTTGCTTCTACTGCAATCGCTACCATTTTCAGCGCCGTAACAATGAGGGAAGAAAAAAATACCTCCAAAAAAAGATTTGCTCTTGTTTTAGCAGCGAGGCAATTCTCACTGCCAGTGTGGATTTAACAAGGCACGCCAGATCTTATGCATCAACCCTGGATACCCGTTTTTTTAGATAAATATAATAATGAAATCAATACCTATAAGAATCGTGAAAAAGGCAAGAGCAGTCATGAATCAGTATGGCTTGAATCCGGTAGAAGAGACGGCAATGCATACCATGGAAATCACTTCAGCACACCTTGCAGACTTAGAAGCGCAGGCCTTTGACTATGCAGCAAAAAAAGATTCCAAAAGCGCAAGCGAACTCCTCTATAATGCTGATTATATGCAGGGCGAAGCGGAAGTGCAAAAAGCAGTATGCCGTTTTCTATAACAGCATTACGGAAAGAACCGATCGAATCATGAGGGAGGCAGAGAGTTTTTCCACCTTAGTGACAACCATAAGTATTGCGCTTTTAATTCCTTCTATTATCCTTGTTTTCCTCATGATGCTTTTTCGTAAGAAGAGAACTGATGAAGCCGCTTGTGGTCATTAAGGGACAGTATGCTGCGCCTTTCGGAAGGCCGTCTTTTCGATACCCATATTAATCTCCCTGTAGACAACACCGAAGTCGGAAGTACAGTTGGCGCCATAAAAGAAATGACACACCGTCTAAAGAAAATCATCGGAGATATGCATTCTCTCCTTTTTGCCATGGCAGACGGAAACTTCCGCATTAAAAGCAGTTGCAGAGAAATGTATGTAGGAGACTATCAAAGCATATTTGAATCCCTGGTACAGATACATCACAAATTAAAGGACACTTTGTCAGAGGTGGAAAAAGACCTCCGAGTATGTCAACGACTCTGCGAAGGAAGTCTCCAGAGGAAGCGAAACCCTAGCAAAAAGTTCCACGGAGCAGGCAAGTTCAATTGAAGAGCTTTCCGCCAATATTTCCGATGTTTCCGATAAGATTAAAACCAATGCGGAAAAATGCAAGCTTGGCAACCGAGCTTTCGGATGCTACGGAAGCAATGCTGAAGGACAGCAGTGATCAAATGAATGCTCTGAGCAGTTCCATGAACGAAATCAACGGAACCGCTCAGCAGATAAGCAGTATCATCCAAACCATTGATGATATTGCCTTCCAAACCAATATCCTCGCTCTGAATGCCGCAGTAGAAGCTGCCCGTGCAGGAGAGTTTGGAAGAGGCTTTGCCGTAGTTGCAGACGAAGTACGTAATCTTGCGGGAAAAATCCGCAGAAGCCGCTAAAAATACGACAGCACTGATTGAAAAATACAGTTCGTTCTATACAAGATGGTACAAAAATGGCGGATCAAGCAGCATCGTCCTTGGAAAAGCTGGTAAAGAGTTCCCGTCAGATGAATACAAAAGATTACGGAGATTGCAGAATATTCCAACAGACAGTCTGAAACTGTAAGCGGAATAGAACAGGGAGTAGAAATGATTTCTTCCATTGTGCAGAACAATTCTGCCTCTGCAGAGGAATTGTCCGCAACAAGCGAAAGACTCTTTGACCAGGTACAGAACATGGAAGAGATTCTTAAGCATTTCACACTTTAGTTTTGTGCATCAGATGTTTCTTTTTTTCATTTTTCATTCCTTGCCCCCTTCTCCTGCTCTTAGAGAAGGGGGATTTTTACGAAAAAACAAAAAAGTCGTTGACAAGGTCAATGGGGGTATAGTAATATATCGTTCGTGCCTTGAAAATTAAACAAAGTACAAATGCGGGTGTAGTTCAATGGTAGAATGTCAGCCTTCCAAGCTGAACACGTGGGTTCGATTCCCATCACCCGCTTTTTTGCCCAGATAGCTCAGTCGGTAGAGCAGAGGACTGAAAATCCTCGTGTCACTGGTTCGATTCCGGTTCTGGGCATTGGCCACACATGCGCGAGTGGTAGAGTGGTACTATGTCTCCTTGCCAAGGAGAAGGTCGCGGGTTCGATTCCCGTCTCGCGCTTGCTACCACCAATAGTGTTGGAAGTTACAAAAAAAGGGGCTTTGGAGAGGTCCTTTTTTTGTGCTTCTAGTTCGGGTTGAATAGTACATTTAAAATGTACTATTCAACTTAGATAGCAATGAATCCTTTTCTTCCAGGTCAAATATGTATTTATAGGTTGTCTCTACATTTCGATGTCCTAGTAAGGATTGTATTGTTTTAACATTAAAGCCATAGTAGTTAAGCTTTGATGCGTAGGTTCTACGTAGTGCATGGGATGATTTTAAAGGACTGATACCTCGTATTTTTTGGTATTTATATAGCCTGTGATTTAGCATAGATGTGGTTATTAATTTACCATCCTGATAAAAAATATATTCTGATTTTTCCGATAGCTCCTTAATTACATCTAATACTTCCTGCGCTTTTTCCGGAATAGGAATAATTCTATCGCTTGAATCTTCCTGTCCACTACGTGCAGTTTTAGTATATTCAACCACTTTATAGCAATGATTACCATGAGCATCAATACTCTTTTCGTATTGCCGTTGGATATGAATTTTATTATCGCAAATATCACTCCATTTGATAGCAAGTAGTTCTCCAACACGTAATCCCATAAATAAATTGAATTGAATAGCAAGTGGGACAAAGCTCCCAGAATCTTTAAAATCTTTCTTGCACTCCTCTAATATAATAAATTCTTCATGTAAAAGAAAGACTTTTTCTTGCATTATTTCTTTTTAGCAAGAGTTCTGCTAGTTAATTTTATTTTATCTATGATATTTTTCTGAAACATATTCATGAACGAGAGCTAAGTGAAAAACTCCTCTTAGAATGCTGCGTATATTGCTCCATTCTTGGGTTGTAAGCTTTTGGAAAGTCTTTTATTAATGAATTAGCCCATTCTTCAATAATGGAGAGACTAATATCTTTTAACTCATATTCTATCCATTTTGAGTGTGCAATATTTTTTTCATATCGTTGTTTTGTGCCGGAGGATAGTAACGTCTTTTAGATTAGTTTTTTTGAGAGATTCTATCCACTCAGCATAACAATATTTAAATGTATGAATCATTTATCCTCTCCCTATAGATAATTCATTATATATATTATATATAATATTGCCTGCATTGTAAATATATTATATATATTTTATTTTAGATTTTATACTAAGTATATGATAGATAGATGAATATTGCTACTTTAATATATATTTAATCATGTTCACAAATTGTTCACAAAAATATCTCTTAAAAAACAAATTAAAAAAGTACTCTACAATGGCTTTTAATAAGACTTCGGCGAGTTCACTATTTTTGTTCGCTTATGTTCTTTGTATTATGTTAAAATTCTACAATAGATAAGTTTGTATACATTTATATTATTATTTTGAAAGGATACAGACTATGGAAGAGCTGAATAGTACACTAAATGCTACAGAATCAACTCTAGAATCATTAAATCGAATTCTTACTGCTATACTAGAAAGACTTATCCTAGAGTCAAAAAAAGAGCAAGATAAAAAGTGTTTTAAATAGACTTAAATCCTATGCTGAGCAGGGTGGGAGGATATATTCGATTCCGATAAATCGCAAGTCACAAGAATTGTTTGAAAAATTCTTTAAATACTGAACGTGTGCTTGCTTATAAATGTGAATCGGTTGAGGATCCGGGGAAATACCAGTACCTTGTAAGAGATTGTGATGTTACTAAAATGTTGCCATACGTCAAAGAATCAATGTCTTTAGCACATGGCAATACTAATCAAAAAAATAAGTTAAGTGATCATAAATATGTTGCTGATAAAAAACTCGATGATGTTTTAACTAAAGCAGAAGTAAAACTTTCTGCGAAAGAAAAAGATAGGGCTTTAAGAAAAGCAAGAAATAATGATAAAAAGAGGTAGAAAATATGAACGATAAATTTTCTTTAGATATGGTAAGCATTCGGCTTATAACAGATAAAAAGCTTTACTCTGATACTGCGATTAATTCTCCTGAAAAAGCAGTGAGTCTTATCGGCCAAGAAATTGCATCATTTGACCGTGAAGCTGTTGCTATAATTAATTGCTCTAATGCCCTTAAACCTATTAACGCTCATATTGTTTCGATAGGGAGTATAAATGAGTCTATTGTATCTCCGAGAGAAGTATTTAAGGCGGCTATTTTATCTAATGCTGCCGCATTTTTGATTATGCATAACCATCCATCCGGTGTTTTAAAACCATCACCGCAAGACTATATAATAACTGGAAATTTACTCTATGCCGGTGAACTAATGGGTACTCACTTGGTAGACCACATTATAGTTGGTTATAATAATGGAAAACTTGATTTTCATTCATTTAAAGAACATGATGAATTTAACATTGCTGAAGATGCTTTCAAAAAGTCTAACAGTTTTGCTAACTTTTTAAGTATGCCTTCTCAAAACAATATAGTTAAAGCATCTAAGAATCTTTCAGAGGTACTTTCTAAGTATAAAGGCAAAGAACCACATCAAACTTCTGGGAAAAAAGAACATATATAATATATTTACAATATAAAAAAATATAGTATATTATATATATAATACATTAGATATATTCAAAAGAAAGGAGCTTAATATGGAAAAAGGATTTACAAGATTATCCAAAGAATGAAAAATGGTGAAACCCTTATGACAAAAAGAGTTAGTAGACTACATTAATGGCAAGCCGGTGGATGAAGATATATATTTAAACATTTCTTTTTCTGATGAGAAGCAAACTTTTGATCAGGAATTAACACAAGAAGAAATAAGTAAGATATATAAATAGTTTCATCTAATTGAATTGGACGAATAGACTCGGTACTAGGCTGAGTCTATTTTTTTATATTATAAGGAGAAAATAATGGCTAAGCTTAAAGAAAAAGAAGAACAAAAAAACGCTCTTGAGAAAGTAAATATGAATATCAGGTATATTGACAGCTTACAAAAAGGCTTATGTAACCCTGTTATAAATATTGAGGTAGATAAAAAGATAAAGAGCCTGGCATTAGAAGAAACTATGAGAACATTTGTAATTAAGAGCTTTATCAAATCATTGAAAAAAAGATGTTAAAAGACTATGTAAAAAAATTCTCATTTGAGCTTGAGGAGGAAGATTTTAAAAATTTTTGAATTGTGATTCTTCAAAAAGAGCAGCCTAATGAAATTGAAAAGCCAGGGTGAAAGTAAATACAGAAGAAGTTTAATACTATATATGCAATATTAAACAGCAATATAATATATTAAATATATGATGGATAAATAGGAGAATGTAAAAGAGAATATGAATTGCCTGCATGGAAGATCTACAAATATGTTACTGGGTGAAAAGTTTATCAATAACATATAATACTAATCCTTATAACAATATTCCTGCAAATGGATTGGGGTGGCTACATACATTAGTTATTGGTGGAACCGGAACGGGAAAATCCAGATATTATGTAAAGCCTAATATATACTCATTACCGACTGATCCGGTAACAGGAAAAGCGATATCTATGGTAATTACAGATCCAAAAGGAGAGCTGCTCAATGATTGTGGAACATTTCTAAAAGAACATGGATATGAAGTTCGAGTATTTAATCTTTTTGAAATGAATAAAAGCGATTGTTATAATCCCTTTGCATATATCAGAACTCAGCAAGATATATCTGTTCTTGTTGGAGCAATTGTAGAAAATATGACAAATGGCAAAGACCAAGGAGATCATTGGTCGACAACAGCTACGTATGTATTAACTTCTATATGCTCCTATGTGTACTATGAAATAGACTATAGCGAAGCCAATCTTTCTTCTGTTGTATCGCTTCTTGAAACCTGGTCACCTACAAATGATAAATCATCTGTATATGATGCAATAATGGAAGATTTAGAAGAAGAAAAAGGATCTGATCATCCAGCTCTTATGTATTATCATAAAATAACAGCACGGGGAGAAGAACTTGGATCAATTTTATCTACTGCATCAAAATGTCTGGGCGTATTTGCGCAAAGATCTATACGAATCATGACAAATACAGATAGTATGGAGCTTGACAAAATTGGTGATCGTCCGTCTGCGCTCTTTGTAATAACTCCTCCTGATACGAAGGTGTTTAATTTTCTCGTATCTTTAATGTATTCTCAGCTGTTTACTGTATTAACAAGCAAGGCCAATAAGGAATACAAAGATTTCGGGCAGACTTTACCACATAAGGTTTGGATGATTCTTGATGAATTTGCTAACACGGGAAAGATACCAGAGTTTGATGTAAAAATCACTTTACTACGAAGTGTAGGAATATTTTGTTCCATCATTGTCCAGGCTCCGTCACAAATTGAAGCGCTGTACGAAAAAACAGCAGGAACAATAATGTCAAACTGTTCTATTACCCTTTTTTTAGGTTCTTCAGGAAATACTAGCAAGGATGATAGTGCTGCGAACTTTATATCTAAAAACTTAGATTATAAAACAATCAGAACAGAATCATATTCTATATCGTACCATAAAGGCGATAACACACCACAAATTAATACTTCCGTACAAGCACAAAAAAGAGAATTAATGACACCTTCTGAAGTAAAAAGAATGAAAAGTGATGAATGCATTATTTTACTAGGTGGACAATTTCCGATTCTGACAAAAAAGCGACAGCAACTTGAGTCTTGCATGAATTACGATATAGCAAAAGAAATTAAAGACTCTCACCCTTCTTTTGAAAGACACACAAAAGATACATATCGCCTGGGGCGTTCATATTCTGAAGGAATTAGGAAAATACAAGATAAAGCCCGGGCTGAAGAAATAGCCTTTAAAGAAGAATTTGAAAAGATTGATGAGATGGAAAGAATGGATAGTAAAAATACTGCGCAGCTAAGAAATTCAGTGGTTCCACTAGAAAAAGACTCCAAATCTTAAAGGGGTTGGAGGGAATTGTGCTGCAGGAAGAAATTTATAAGGAGGAGGAATTAGAACCAGTATGGTAAAGAAGAAAATTAGCATATGGACTATTTCATATTTGATTATTCTTTTGTTAATGTCGCAGTGGTTTGCATCGCATCTTTCATTATGGGAAAGAAGTATAGGGTAGCTTTGATATCTTACAATTATCTTCTGTAGTTAATTACTTTTTGGCATTGTTCCATTTATACCAAAAAAATATTTTTCAATATTTTTGCTTTAGAAAAAAACATCTTATTTGGTTGTTTATTCTTGTTTTTTATCTATCAAGTCCTATCCAGCTTAAAGGTAGAAAGACCAAAAAGGAGACAAAGCTACAAAAGGTATAGAATACGGATCAAATCACTTTATGTCTAAAGTTGAAATAGCGGAGTATAAAAAGAAAAGAATGACGAAGGACTTTCCCTATAGCAGGGATTGCCGGATAGATGCATTTTTAAAAGAGAGGAAAAACAAATGAAAAATAGTTAATGTAGCAAAGAAGATTAAAAAGAGACATTGTTAGTAAAATTGAGAGATTTGTATTGATATTTTTCCTTAATTGGATTTAATCTATGTACAATAGTCTATGCGGAAGACAATAATGAAATTATCAAAGGAACTGTCACTGACATATTTAATTTTATACAGGTCGGATTTTTCATATCCGCCCTTATAACCGGATTGATGGCAGGCAAAAGCTATAGCGATTCTCAAACAAACGACGATCCTGGCGCGAATAAAACATTTAGAGGACAGGTTACAGCTGCTTTTGGTTCTTCTAGCTATAGCTATTGGTGTGACCGTATTTAGAGATAGAATCATCAAAAATTATAATCAAGGAATAAAAACATCAGGAGGTAGTTATGATTACCTTAGCCATATATTTTGTAATATACTTAATTGTTGTATTAATTCCATATTTTTCTTTCTGATGTATCTAAGGCTTTATTTGGAATAGAATTTCCACAACCATCAATGGGACTATTGTTTCTGAGTTTTTGTTTTTTTCCCATTATTATAAAGCTATTAAAAATTTTCATTCAAAAAATTTTTAGTAGCTGCTATTACTTTTCTTCTTGCTGGCTTTATTTCAATTTTAACTTTTCCGCTTAAAGAAGATACTGTAAAAATCAAGTGAAGTATTGGAGCTTAAAGAAGATGAAATACCCATTGAAATTAGAGATTCCGTTCTAGAATAAATGGATTAAGACTTTTTCCTGTTAAATGATAAAAAATAGATTCTGCCTGAAGCAGAATCTATTTTTATTTTCAAAAAGGAGGTTTATGCTAAGAATTTTAGAAAATCTTTGTTTGTCATATAAAGACGAAATAAAAGGGCTGTATAGCACTAAGCAGCTTAGTCTTCATAAACATAGAACTTTTAAATCATCATTGATTTTAGCAGTTATAGTAAGTGCGTTAATTTTATTTGGAGTTCGTGCTATGACTTATGCTGCAGAAGATGATGCTAATGTCACTAGAGATGAGACAGAGGAAGTATCATTAAACCGGTAGAGAATGATTCTACAGAGACTAAAGATGAACTTACAGGCGCAGAAAAATTTATTCAGAATACTATGCTGGGGACTATTCTTTCTACCGAGGAAGAAGATGCATTTATGGCTCCGGCTACTCTTTTAAAAAACTCATACGGCTACTTGAATTATGCCATGACAGGGGATGGTGGTGATACAACTATGGATGGTGCAGCTGATTTTGAAGGCCTTACCAATCTTGATTTTTTTATAAATACATACAAGGGTTTTCTCTAATACTTATGTTTACCCTGTTTTTTTATGAACAATCAGAAGAGTATATTGGAAATTTTGGAGACGTTTCTGTAGAAAAATAATTCGGCCGTATTTAAAGTTAATTCTGGCCGTATTTTTTTATATTTAATATTCAAAAACTACTTTCGGGATTTTTTTACTTTTTATCCAAAGTGTTATGTGAAAGCATTTCTTTAAGTCTATCTTCCGGGCAAATTACTATAGTTGATCAATTAAAAGACCAGTTGACACAAAGAAATGGGATTTAATAGGGAAAAGGTCTTTTAAGTAATGTTAAAAAAATATTATACCATTTTTATCTGCAATAATTATGCTAGCTGGACCATATATAGTAGCTCAAATTACAAATGTTGGAATGTTTTTTGTGGCTTTCCGGAGACTGTTAGAGCTTGCATGCCTAACTTTGTTTGCTCCTTTTGCTTTTTTTGATATCTACAAAGGTGCAAATTCTCAAGCCCTTCGTTTTATAAGAGGTTATTTAGGGATATGTTTTCAGGCGGCTGCAATAATGGCAGTTTTAGCGGTTTCTTCCATAGCTTGTGGAGTTGTTTTTCAGCAATATTTTGGCTCTATTGATACAACAAAAGGTGCAGTAGATATATCAAAAGTAGCCTGGACAATGGTGGCAATTAAACTTGCTCAACTAACTACCGTAGGAGGAACAGCGCAAATAACAAGAAAAATATTTGGAGGGGACTAGGCATTATGGATTTTGATATGAAAGATTTTGAGGAACTTAAGCAAGATATAAACTTAACAAGGGATCAACTTGAAGACTTAAACAACTTGAGAAAAACGTGCGTGGTGCAGAGAATTCGTGATGAGGCTACAAAAAGATATTGCAGAAATATATTCGCATTTATTAGACGAAGGCCTTTATACTGGGGAAGTCCTAACTGAGATTCAATGCTTTTTTCAAAACTTGGGTAAATCGAATTTAGCTGAAAATGATTCTAATGTGGAGGACAAATTAGATGGCAAGCAATAGTTTTTGAATATGGAGTTCAAAACATTAAATATGATGGCCAGAGGACTTCTATTCCTAAAAGAAATTAACAACGTCAAGGACAAATTGGTAGGAATTTCTCCATTAGAGAATGTTTTTATAGTAACTGCCATAGTTGTTTTTTTATTTTTACTTTAAAAGCTTTTTCAGGTATTTCTTACTTAAAAGGAATATAGTTTTAATCATATCTGCAATATTGTCCCTTATTCCAATTGGTATAGGATTTTTATAAGGTTAATGGATTTACTATGTCAGAATTGTTTTTATTTCTTAACGTGAATCTCAGGTTAAGTAGCCCCTAGTCATTATCCTACTATGAGAAATGAATATGAAAAGTTGAGGCTATTCATTTTTCTAAGCAAAAAGAAAATTCAAGGAGAAATGGAGATTTCGCAGAAAAGAAATTGAAATTTACCAAAGCAAGAGGGAGGTAATGATGTTTTCCTTTTTAGAGAAAAACATAAAAATTAAACCGCTTAAAGGCTATGTTCCAGTAAAGGGATTTTATCAAGAACTGAATATATTACAAACAGATTCCGGGTTTAGTGAGTTATTTAAAATTAAAGAGATAGATGAACTATGTCAGAAGAAATATGAGGATAAGTTATTAGAATATTTCTTGCTTTTTCTAGAAAAGGTTAAAAGGAAAAAAAGTATAAAAACCAAGCCATTCATTCAGATTTATTCACATGAAAAATCTACTTACATTTTATGTAATCTTGATATGAGGTATGTTGAAGATGCGGAACAGATATTTTTGGAATGTGAGGATCAAGGATTAAACGTGGTTCCTTTAACTGAATGGTTTTCGCTTATACAATCTCATTTTAGAATGATGGATAGGACAGATTCCTTTCAGATTGGAAAAAAATTCTATTTAAGAGACTTATCTCCTATGCCATCGGACATTGTTGAAAAAGAGAAGGATAAGCTTTTTAAATCTTTTATCTCTTTAACAATAAATACGTGAAAACAGTTATGATAGATAGCTTTCCGAAAATCCTTTTCTCATGCCTTTTTGACAGAAATCTTAAAACTAGGGACAACAATATCTATATTTTGCAATGCAGTAGATGAAGAAGTTTGTATTGCTGAGCTAAAAAAAGGTTCTTTATCTCTCCCTGAAGAGAAAGTCACTATATTACAAAAAGAGCTGAAACAAAATCTTTTATATAATCTGCAGATATATATCAGTATAGTCGGAGAATGCGAAGAGGATGTAAAAACAATTTATGGCATTAAAGGAAATGGCAGCATCTTTTTGCAGTTAAGATTAATAGTTTAAATACGCAGCAAACTAAAGCTTTTTGTTCTTCAAGCCCTTTGGGGAAAAATTATATATCTTCTTTTAAAGCAATTAGCAAGGAAAGAATTCTTTCTTTTTTTCCATTTTCTTATATTCAGCACTACGAAAAAGGCGTTTATTATGGAAAAGATGAATATGGAAGAAAGATTTACTTTGACAGGATGTCTACCAAGCTAAATGGATTTTTATTATCCTCCAATCGCAGCACACTGCTAAGAACTATTAAAGAAGAATGTAAATATTTCTTGCAAAATGGAAAGAGAGTAAAATTTATACAACACAAGAGATTCCTGAGTTGGGAGAATTTTCTTCTATTCAATATCACTGGAACTTTATTTTCCGGAGTGCAGGAAGTAGATAGAAATTCTTCGGTATGTTACAAGAAAGATTTTTTTGGTTTTCAAGGTCAAATAAAGCGAGAGCATAAAGAGATTTTTAACAGAATAATTGATGGATTAGATAATATTTCATTTTCTGCTTTTAAAGAAAAGACTTAAAGACGAATCTATTGCCTTATACAAAAGAATTGAATTTCTTTCTCTTCAAAGTGAGGTTATAGGAAATTCTAACGTAGATGCGGTGGTACGCATTATTGGAGCAAAAATCTCAATCAAAGTTATGAGAAAGTTGCAAGAATGTTTTTCGCTATCGCAGATTCTAAAGCAGATGCCGTTTATATATTAGACGGAGAAAGAGCTTGTCGGAACCAATCTTCCGGATATTTTCTTTAAGAAAGATTTTTATTATCTATCTGTTCTTTAAGAAGTAGAGATACCAATGGAAACAAAAATGCTGGATTCAACGAATTTTTCTCATCATATAAAGGCTGCACCTCCAAATTGGATATTTAGACAGTCAAGATAGAGTGGCTTTTAAACCGTGTTTTTTCCTTTAACAAAAAGCAGAAGATGAGAATTAACGATCCGTCTGAAAATACCGGGATTTATCGCTTTCAAGATTTTATAAAGACATACTATAATACCGGGAAAGGAGATTGAGTTGAACAAGTCATTAAAGAAAGAGCTTTTACACATTCCACATTTTAGCATTACAGATAGTATTCCAATGCGTAGTATATCTGAGGATGGAATTATTGAAAGTACGAAAAGGTCTTTATTCTAAGACCTATCAAAATGCAGGATATAAATTTCAATCTAGCAAAATTAGAGGATAAAGTAGATATCTATGAATTGAGAGAAGCTTTTATCCTCTTTTTGATATTGATAATAGAGTTCAAATCACGATTATCAATAGAATTCTAGAAAGTGATTCTATGATTAAAGATGTGCTATTACAAGAAGCTGGAGACGGATATGATGATTTCCGAGAGGAGTATAATGAAATAATCCGAGATAATGTCCACAAGGAAAAATGTACTTAGAGAAAAGTATATTACGATTACGGAAGAAAAGGATTCATTAGAAGATGCTATAAATGAATATAATTCAGTTGAAGAAAAATATTTTTCTCCACTTGAAAAAGATGCACGTTTATCTAAATTCATTGGACAGAACGGAAAGATTAACTTTACTGAAAAGTCTTTATAATCCGGATTCAGACCAGGATATAGAGGAAATATCGGTAAATGGAGAAGCTATCTCTGCTTTTAATTTAAATAATTTATATGGCCAAGGCCTAGATATTAAAACGTATGTTGCTCCTTCATCTATGGAATTTTTTTCTAATTATTTTAAAATTGGAGATAAATTTGGAGCCTGCCTTTCTGTCCTTTCTTATCCTTCAGCTATCCCGGATAAATTTCTTACTGAGCTTTCTGAGAGAAAATTTGACTGTATAGTGAGTTTTAATCTTAAGAAGATAGATAAAGCTACATCTTACAAAATGGTGAAAAACAAGCTTCTCAATATTGAGGGTGATGCTGCAGCTATGCAATCAAAAACCTTTTTTATTCCATATACCACAAAAAGAGATTTGGATAATACAGAAGAAATGCTTGACGATCTTTCATCTAGAGATCAAGACTTATGGGAAGTACAATTCCATATTACAGTTTTTGCAAATACATTAACTGAAGTGAAAAAACACATTGATACGATTAGAGATAGGTGTCGTTCAAAGGGGGTTGGTTGCCAAAGAGCATCTACGAATGTAGAGCAAGTTTTCAACTCTTGTCTTCCTTTTGGACAAGACCAAAGCGGAAGAAAAAGAACACTAACAACTGAGGCCATTGCAGGATTTATCCCTTTTTCTGCTCAAGATCTTAGACAAAAGCTTTCCGGAATTTATCGTCCACAATATTTTGGCATTAACAAAGCCACAAAATCCTTGATTTCATATAGTCGATCTTCCGGAGATTCTTACAATATGTTAAGACTAGGATTTACCGGTTCCGGAAAGTCTATGTTTACGAAATTCCAGCAGCTTTCAAATTTTCTTCTAGATCCTGGAGCAGACATTATTTGTATAGATCCGATGGGGGAATATGGAACATTATGCAAAGCATTAGGCGGTCAAGTTATTCATATTACGGGATCTGGTAAAGATAGGATTAATCCCTTTGATATTAATAACTTGTACTCCATCAGCGATAACGTTGATCCAATTGCGAATAAAATAGACTTTATTACTTCCATGGTATCCGTTATGTTTGGCTCTCACACAATTTTATCTTCTTTGCAGCAAACAGAAATTACTCAAGCGGGGAAGAAGATATTTGATGAGTGGAAATATAGCCAAAAAGAAGAAGACATTCCTACTATGGAGGATTTTTATAATGCTCTTATGGAAGTACCGCCAACAACCTTAGATATGGGACAAACCTACGAATTGCAAAAAACAGTTGAAAGATACACACAAAGAGGAACGGATATTTTATTTTCAGAAAAAACAAATATTGATTTAAAAAATCGCTTTGTTGTATTTGATTTGGTAGGTTTAGGAGACAATCTGAAAGAACTAGCCATGCTAGTTATTCTGAGTACATATATCAAAGAGCTTGTGCTAATGCAAAGCAGAAAAAAATAACTATTTTGGACATTGATGAAGTGCATCTATTCTTTAAATCAGAGTTGGTGTCACAATACTTCTCAAAAATATGGAAAGTTGGTAGGCATATTTTGCTTTATACTTGTGGTATAACACAGAACGTAACCAATCTTCTAAATTCTGAATCCGGAAGAGATATGATTAAGAACACTGCGTTTGTCCAGCTATTAAAGCAGCACCCTCAGGATGCGATAAGGTTTGGAGAACTACTGAACCTTTCAAAGACAGAACTTGATTATTGCCACAACAGTCAGCCTGGGCATGGTCTTTTATCTATTGCTGCTTCGCAAGAATATCCGGTTACTTCAGTTATACCTTTTAAGAATATAATCTCTAAAGAGTCGCCAATTTATAAATTAATATCAACAAAAATCATTAGAGATGAAGTTTAAAAATCTTAGGGAGGCAAATATAATGCCTCTCTTTTATTGCAATTCCTTTTTTAGTGAAAAGGGGTTCTTAGTTAAGTAATGGAGGGAAAATGGCATCTGATAAGAATTTACAGAATGGGAATAAAGTTACTTTAGATTATCACGGGAGAACATCTGTTGATACTATGGTAGAATCTGCCCTAAAATCTCCTACTACTGTCGTAAAATCAAGCGCAGAAGAGTCTTACGAAAGTGCAAATGATTTTCATAAAAACTAAGGATATCCAGGAGATTATTGGTGCTGTTGGTAATATTGGAGAGACAAATTTCTTAATTAAAGAATTACAGAAAGAAAAGTAATCGTTATATTGTTTCAGAGGTTTTTCAAAGGAGATGGTAAATATTTATCCATTGAAAATTACATGAAAGACCAGGAGGCCTTAGGGGTATATAAAAGGCTATACTAGGGGAATTGATAAAGCCTATTCTGAGCTAATCAATAATCCAGAGCGTTTTTATATGAAAGGTTCTAATTCAATTGATGAAAAACTTTTAGAATTTATCCAAAACAAAGATGTAAATGGAACTCCTTTTAATTCCGGATTCCGGAAAAGAGCAGATAGGGCAACAGAATTTATCGAGCTGCATGGATTAGAAGAAAAGATGCGTGAAGCCAAAGGTATTTTTTCACCTTCTCAACTAAAAATCCTTCAGAATAATAATCAGATTTTTAGATTTAAAAGCCTTAAAGACTTTTGAAGCAGCTCTAGGGAATTATTGATACTTATCTTCTTCACAATTTAAATAATACAAATCTTCAAATTCTTGGTGCAGCAAAGAAGGAATTGGGGGATTTACCTTTTAGCTTTTTAAAAAGGAGGAATTAATCTCGATATTCTTAAGCGCATGAGGGAAAAAGATATTAAAAAGGCAATAAAATCCTTTGAGGCACTTGGACAAACAGATATTGTTTCTATATTTCGAGCTAAATCCTTATTATCTCATAGCTCTAAGAAAATGAAGGGTTTAGTACAACATAATGCCGTTGGATCTGCTTTAAATATATTAGAGTCAATCAATTAATGTCTATGGAAGGTGCTGAGGGGTTATCCTATTTAAAAACCTCTTCATCCATAGCGCTTACAAGTGGCCGAATTCTAAAGGGATCAGCTTCAATAGCCGCAGCTACCGGAAGAAATATTTTAAAAGAAACCCCTCTAGGTGAGTTGAAGAATCCTTTTTCCGGAGCTTCAGAAAAGATTTTTGGGAGGTGTGAGTGATCGTCTGAATCACTCCTTTGCCGGTAATACTATTCGTTTATTGAAGAAAGTCAATGTTGATATTACGTATCAAGCCAGACAGAATTTTTTTCTTCGCCTTTTTGGAAAGCTAAAACAGCAGCTTGGGAAAGCATTTCATTTTTTTACTTCTCCTATACGACTGTTATCCCAATCTGTTAATTTTTTCAAGAAGAAAATTATTATGCCCATAATTTGTATCTTCGGCCTATTTATGTTTTTTTCATCTTAATTATTGCAAATTCCGGAGGTGGGTGGAGGCGCCACTGCATCTAGTGCTGTGAGCGTTATTTTGTCTGACAAAGAGCAACTGGAAGAATTTCAGACTACTTATGATGCTCTAGACAGTAGTTTTCTTCACAAATATCCGGAATTATTAATGGGTATGCTCATACGACTAATTTAAAGGGAGAGCAAATTCACTTTGGAATTAATGAGCCGGATGAATATAAAAATGGAGTGTTTCAAAAGTTTTTTTATGATGGTAATGCTACGCAAGGTATTTCCAGTAATATAGGAGATTGTATTTCTTGCTTAGTGGTTATGATGCAAAATAATCAATCGCAGCATAGAGAAGAGGCGAAAGAATTATTAACAGCACTTTATAAATCAACTCATAGCTACTCGACTTCAGAATCAGCTTTATATCCTGGAACTAAAGGCTGCAGAGATGCAACATATTTTTGCAATGAAAATAAACCGCAAGTAGATTTAGATTCTTCTCAAGTAACAAAATATTGGTCTACTGATTTAAAGTATAATCCCTGGCTCTATGGTGATCTTTATTCGCCAACTAAAGACCAGGAATGTGAAGTTTGCCGGGCAAAAGGGGATATCCCCTATTCAGGCTATGCAGGCTGCACGGTTACCGGAACATGTTACCATGGAGATGGTGGAAATATGGGACGTAGCTATGGAACTTGTTCTCATTATCAGGCCGTATATTCTTGTCCCGGCCATGAGTATGAAGATAGAACTGGTAATATCAGAGTACGATATTGTGCTGGACCACTTGGATGTGAAGGTTATTATGAGTGTCTAGGTCATAACCATTATGGATGCCCTGGCCATAATACTTATACAGATGGATCTCCTCTAAAAGTATGCTTTGGCCATACGGATTTAAATATGAACGTAAATATTGCGTCTCAAGTAAGAATATTCCAAATTGGTGCAGTTCCTGTGTCTGAAAATAATTCAAATTCTACTACTACACTTATTTATGGTATGAAGGAAGAGGACTTTAATAAACTGTCTGCAGAAGAGCAAGAAAAAGTAGCAGAAGAATGGTCTAAGAAAGAAGAATCTGCACTAGAGGAGAATGGAACAGAGTAAAGAACGAGGAATTTCCTTGTTCTTTTTTTAAAGGGGAATAGATGATTTGTAGATATAAGATAAGTGGAATTTTAAAATATAAAAGAATATTTTATGTAGTTTTTCTTCTTTGTCTAATAACTATAGTGTTCTCTTTTCGACTTTACTCATTAGCTGCATCTTCAGAGGAAGATGAAATCTGGATGGGATTTGTGCAATATGAGTCTGGAGCTGAAGGAGGAAGAAGCGCCGGATCCGACTATAGTCATGCATATGGAATTGCACAATTTGATGATCGTTATGATCTTTGGGGATTTGTTGGTAGAGTTTTAGCTGAAGACGAACAGAAATATGCTGCATTTAAAGAGCTGCATAATAAGTACAGCAATACCAAGAGTTTAATCTCTGCAAATTCAGCAGATACGGCAGCTATGGTGAGTGCCTGGCATTCAGTTTACGATGCTGATCCTGAAGGATTTACCAAAAGGCAGATTGAAGAGTTTATCTCAAAATACTATCCTCCATGTGTTTCCGGAATGAGTAAACAAGGAATTGACATATCCGATACGGAAAAATATTCGCCGGTTCTTCTGAGGCACTTTGCTTAGTATATCCATATGGGCTGGGAGTAGCGGAGTTCAAAAGGTTATTCAGAAATTGAAATCTTCAATGTCTGAGGAAGAAATGCTTAATATATGCTACTCGCCTTCTACGTCTGAGCTTAAAGGGACTAAAACAAAATACTTAAATGGATTTAGAAATCGCTGGGAAAAAGGGCAAAGAAATTCAGCCATTCAGGATTTAGCCAAGTGGAAAAATGGAGAGTCTATAGCCACTTCAAGTGCAGGAGATTTAGGATCTATGCTTCAAGGGGCTGGAATTTTATATGGCATTGATGGTGGTTCTTATACGGATTATGTAAAAGCTTTTATAGATAGTCATGAAGAGTTAATGACTGGATTTAAAGAATCCGGAGGATGGAATTCAGCCAATCAAGAATGGGCAAAAGCCTTACTGACTGAAAGTGACTGGTACAATGACTATGGAATTACATTTACTTCCCTTTCTACGACCTTATCTAGTGGCACTGCTTCAGGATTAGAAATTGCTGGAATTATTGCAGAAAATTACCTTGTGCCGGATAATGGTGGTAATAATCCAGTCGTCTATTTCTCTCAGAGTGGAGGACAGCCCTGGTCAAGCGTTCCATTCGGAGGAGGGAATATATCCTCTTCAGGCTGTTCCGTAACATCTCTATCCATGGTGCTATCGTATCTAAAGAGTGGAACAGATAAGACTGGATGGATTTATCCTTCAGATGTTGTGCAAAAAATTATTGAAAAAACAGGGAACTATAATCACTTTTATTCTGGAGAAGCCGGACAAGGGTGGGGAATATTTCCTGCTGTAGCCGGATATTATGGCATGAAGTGCAAAACGATATCTTCATCTAAAATTACTGAAGAGCTTGCAAGTGGACATCCGGTTATAATGAGCTGCAAGCCCTCAGAATTTACCAATGGAGGTCATTTTATTGTTCTTACAGGAGTTACGGACGATGGATATATTGTAGTTAATGATCCTAATTCCTCTCATCGTGACAAAAGTAGCAGAAAGTACACACAATCTTATCTTTCCTCTGTTGGAAAAAACAATGGTGGTCATTTAGTGAATAGTAAATTTATAATATATTAAATATATACATTATAGGAGTAATATGGATAAATTTAGAAAGTTCTGTATTATGGCTTTGATATTAAGCCAACAATTCATATTTTTATCTTTAGGTGGGCAAGAAAAAGGAGGAGATAATGCTTTCAATCAGTATATGAGTACCTTTCCCACCAATGAAAATGGAGAATATGTTAATGAAGACGGAGAAGTATTAGATTGGGATTTTTTTCAGATTTAGGGAGAGGATTCAGCCGGTCTTGAAAAATCAAAAATACAGCTTCTGAAAAATCAAGAAACCATGTCATTTTCTGAAGCTGTTCAAAATCAGCAAGTTATCGAAAGTGCAAAAGCTTCTGATGCCTCAGATACTCCTTCTGAAGTAGGAACTATAACGATATTTTTATGATAATCCGGATTTTGACTGGTCAAGAAATAACATCAAAGTAGTCCTATGGAGAAATAAAAAAATCAAAAAAAGAAGAAATATATCTATACAAGCAAAATGATTTTTTTATACAACAAAATCTATTCCCATAGGAGAATATACTTTTGAAAAAGGCGAGAGTCTTGATAAGGACTTTTTCTTTTCTAGTGATACCGGGAGTTTCGAAATAAGCCAGGATAAGCCTACTATGATTGAACTTCATTTTGGTAAATCTGTTCCGGAAATCACAATTTCAGAAGAATTGAATGGTTTGCAAGAAAGCCAGGAGAATTTAATCTCACAAAAGAATGCAAAGCTGCAGAATCAGCAAAGAAAAATGAGCTATAAAAATCAAGATATTTATATTTGTATGTATTGTGTTACTATTTAGCCTTACCTTTATATTTATTAGAGCAGAAAGAAAGAAGATGAAAGAAAGAGAGGGATTGATAGATTGAGTGATTATATCTATATCATTCTAGAAAAAAATACTAATTATTGTTTCCTGGAGAGGTAATGGTAATGTCCTTAAAAATGAAGCGTTTTTTTGCGTTAAACTTATAGACCGAAAAGGGATTTAGCATTTAGAAGTATTATGTTTCCTGTTTCGGTAGAAGGAACATAACGCAAAAAATAAGTGTGTCAATGGTTTCCCGTAAGGGTTGAGGAAAATAGGAAGTATTTTCCGAGACCATTGACACACGAAAAGCATTATAATGTTTATAGTCCTTTTATTTTATCGTATTCAATCAATTTTTCTTCGTTTTCTTTTATATATTGTTCTATTAGATTTCCAATTACTTCACTGGCACTTTGGCGATCTACATAAGCTATTTTTTTTAAGTCATTGTAGGAACTAGGGTATACAGTAATAGCAATAGTTTTCTTGCGCTCCTGGTTAAGTCGTGGACGTCCGACTTTTTTTCCTGGGGCTTTTCTTCTTTTGTTTCTGCCTCTGTTGAGTCATTTAATCCTACAATTGATTTAAAGGCAGATTCCGGATCAAATATAGCTCGTTTCTTTTCCATTATTTACATCCTTTCAAGAATTCGTCTATAAAATCTTTATAGTCTTCAGATACCGTGGATTTTTGGGCATAGTTAAATATATCCATTTTATTGGCCTGTGCTTCTTCAATAGCTACTGCAGATCGTATATAAGTTTTATATATAGGTGCAGATATATATTTACTTAGCTGTTCGGTTAATTCCTTTATTTGCTTACTTATATTTGCCCGAGGATTGAATCTGGTAAATAGAATTCCGGTAATCTTTAAAGCTGCATTGCAATACTTCTGTACGCTTCTTACAGTGATGTTTAATTGATTTATTCCCGTTGTTGCAAAAATTCCGGCTGTTGTAGGAATAATAATATCCGTTGCTGCAGTAAAAGCATTTACAGTCAGAATTCCTAAAGAGGGGGGGGTATCTATAATAATAAAATCATACTTTTTCTTCACCGAATCTATAGATTCTTTTAAGCGATATTCTTTTCCTGTTTGAGATAGCTCTTGCTCTGATCCGGCCAACATAATATTTGATGGTATAATATCAAATCCACTCTTCAGAGATTGAATTGTATCAGTAATATCGGAGTCTCCCCTCATTAACTCATATATTGTTGATACATCCAAGTTTTTCTGCTCCACAAGCAGCGGAAAAAAATTTCCCTGTGGATCCATATCTATTCCCAGAACTTTAAATCCTTTTTGAGCAAGTCCAGCACACATAGCATGGGAAGTGGTTGTTTTTTTCCGACTCCACCTTTTTGATTAGCTATTGCAATAATCTGCATTTCTTCCTCCCAATTATCTGATATATCATTTAAGGGTTCTTGATTTATTTTACATATACATAATATCATATATACAAAAATAGTATATATGTTTTATGTAATAAATATAAAAATAAAGGAGGAATTTCTCCTTTATTTTTATACTGTTACTTTGTCTTTCATTTCTATATTCTCGAACATATCTATAGTAAGTTGCTTGAGACATTCTGTTTTTAATTCACTGAAGAGTAGGGCATTAGTAATAACTCCATCCTCTACATTCTTATATTTTTCAAAGAACTTCTTCTTTGAAAGCTTTCTTGGCCGACCATAATCGTCCCAGGAATCACTTAGTCTTTTTTGAGCAATGCCTTCAGCCTGTCGCTTTTGTTTTCTATCCAACTCTGTTGTGGCAAGAAGCTGAAATACAGAAATTAATGTGTCATTAATAAAACTATAAATCGTTTTTCATCATTCCGGAATCATTACCTTTTTCTAAAAAAAGATATGTTGTAGGAATATCTAAAAATATAACATCAACTCCTTTTTCTTTAAAGTATGCAAGCTCCCGGGCAGTTTCATCGGCTCGGCCTAGACGATCATATTCGGGTATAATAACAATATCATCCTTACGGACACATTCTTTCAAAGATATATATCCGGATCTTTTGAAATCTTTCCCAGTTTGTTTTATCTGTTTTTAATATTTCTATCTACATCAATCTTAAGATCATGTTCAGCACAAAAATGTAATAATCTCCTGGATACCTCTTTCTATATGCTGCTCTTTTGTGCTAACTCTTGTATATCCAAAAATTTCTCTTCCCATATCTCTCCTTTACTATCAAAAAGCATAAACTGATTTATGACACTATCATAATATATATTCTGTAGATTTTTGATAGTAAAATTTGGATAATTTTAAATACTATCGAAATGTATACTTTTTAATACATACTGTTCCTATTCCAAATTTACCGTTCTATCAATATTTATAACATAACAATGGTTTCTGTCTTGACATAATACATTTTCCACGGTTTTTCTCTTGTTCTTATTTTTCATAAACCCACATTTCAGTTTCAACTTCCTTGTTAGGTATATCAATCCCCCCTTTAACGATATGGGGTAACCCTATTCTTCCTATAATATATTCTCCATTATCAACTCTTTGTCCTTTAAAAACAAAACTATTTATATAATGTACATCCTCATGGTAAGGAGGCACATAAGGCAAACTTCTCATCTCTCTTTAACCTCTCCTTTTCCCCGATAGAACAACTTTATTACTTTTGTCAAATTAACGATAACAAATACCTATATCCTACTTCTACAAATATTGGTTGATATTCTAATATATAACTATATTTATTAAACCTTATTCTGTAATTGCCTAAAAATGCTTTGTATAAGACAAGAATACCTGCTGTATTTGAAGCTATCCAAGCTCAAATCTAATATTTCTTCATAATAATCGTCATCTAAGTAAAACGTTTTTGTTTTCTGTTCGGAGCAAATCATTATATCCCTATCGTTATCTTTTTATTTATAATTTGATTGAAAACAATCCCATAATTGCAAAAACAAATTTGTTTCACTTTCATAAAAACAAATTATGAGAAACTTCATCATCCCAATAGTCAGTTTTTACCCATTTTAATATTTTGCAAAGTATAAAATAAAACTGATACTTCAAAAATCTTAATGTTTTAGGATTATATTTTTCCAAAAACACTATTCCACATTCTTTATAAAATGAAGGCCCAAAAATATGCCATCATAGGAATGTTCAAATCATATAACATTTTTTTACATCATCAAAATTCACAATAGAAAATTCATTATTTTTCCAAAAGATTATCTATTAATGCACTATACGCTTTCGATAAATCTTGTTCGTAAGATAATATTTTTGCCGACTGTAGTTGCCTTGCAAATTTTACATAAAAGCATTTTTCTCCACTTACCATTACTTGCTCCTTTTGTTCTCATAAAAAATAAAATTTATGTATCGCCGAATAACAATCCCTGATATCTTGGGCTATTAAAATCTTTTTCCGCTTTGTTTATGTATACTTTTGATAAAAATAAACCTTAGTGTTTAGATTTGTAGTTATTAATAGTATTGGGTATATTGTTAAGGTCTCTAGAATTAAAATCATCTATTATTTTATGAATACTTTTTCTTGCCATATTTGGTTTCTGTTCGAGGGGCTTAGTAATTCTTTTCACATCTTTGTAAAGCTATATCCAGTATCTTGGCCTTTCTATGGGCTAACATAGTACGATAGAATTCTTTTTGTATTCCTGAAATAAACGGAGTATTCTCAATAATTAAGTTAATCTTATCCATATCGATTCTGGGGTGAATTCGATTGAGCGCTTTTTAAACAAGCAGTATTATCAGTAGTGTTTAAAAAATTCAAAATAGTTAATTTTTATTATCATACTTTATAGCTGAAGTGGGAAAAACATAAATTCTTTTCGTTTATTTCCTCTTCAGACATAAGTATTTTTCATACCAGCTTCGTTTAATTTTTGGATACAAACAAGAACCACAATCATATACAGGTGCTAAACGTATACTTCCTTCCGACTTATTTATAAGAAATCCCCAATTACCATTATGTCTATCAAAATTTCCAATTAAAGCATCTACAATAAACATATCCCAAAAAAATATTCTTCCAGTAATTTGGCAGATATAACTTCTTGTGTTTGTATAGTGTCCAAAATATCATCTAATTCAGTACCATAACCATTCTCTGAACTATATATAATGGTATTCTTGAGTGAAGCAAAATCCTTTAAGTCAAATCCATTAACTGTAAAATCCTTACATGCCACGACAATTTTATTATTAAATGTTCCTAGAATAGTTTTTGTGTTTCTATTCCAACACTTTCAAAAAAATATGACAAGATATATATTCGCTTATAGAACTATTTGAATATTCCGGTTCTAAGCTATTTCTAACTGTGGAAGGAAATTTTAGCATATATGTTTCTCCCTCATATATTATTCCCTTCTTTTTCCCGTTTCCTCCTCCATACATAAGAAGTCTATTTTCTGGACAATTAGTAAAGTCTATCAACATTTTATTCATCCTCCAATCCTATTCCCAAATACTTGTTTCTTAAAAAATCTTGCCTGTTCATCAGAGATTTCATAACTATATAGGGCAGAGTTTATTGATCCGTAAACCTCTCCCCAAAGGCAGTCAAGAAGACTTGAATTTTTCTTTAATACCCTGCACATATGCTTTTATATCATTTCGTAAATATCTAGGGAGTGTCATTTCCCAAATTTCTTCTTTAGTCATTCAATCTCCTTTCAAGGTTATCTTCTAAAAATGCCTTATAAAGCTTTTTAAATCATTTTCTTTATTATCGTTATAGTTCATCTCTTGTATAGTTTCAACTTGCATTCTTTCATACTCTTCTTTTTATTAGAAATAAATTTATCTAGTTCTTTCCGGAAAACAGGGGATTCCATTAATTCCGGAAGTTTTTTTTGAGGACAATTCTTAAGCTTATCGGCTAGCTCTCCTTGAGCTATCTCTTTTAGCTTCTGGATCCTCCTTGTTACATATGGATTATATATACCTGAATCATAAGACTCTCGTAGTTTTTTTGCGAGTTCCAGTAGGTTCTCTTTAAATTCGATTAAATAATCCAAAGGCAAAGAGTCTAAGCTTTTAGAGATGTTCTGGAATTCCTGTGTATCTCCTGCAAATAGGCTACCAAATATAAATGCCTTATTGGTGGCCAACGATAAAGCTGTATTTGTCCTGGATAAGTCTCTATATAATTCAGTATTAGTATTAGCTATTTCTTGTAATTCTCTAGCTTCTTTTTCTAGCGCTTCTATCCTAGACTTGAATAGAATAACATCTTCTTCAGTTTGTAACCCGTACTTTAAAGTTAAATCTTTAATACTTTTATAGGGATATACTATTCTTTTTCTTCTTTAGTAAAATGCTGCAGCTTTTCATCTAATCCGGGATTTATAATATCTTCTGATTTAACTCCCTTTGTTACGCTGCACGATATCCTGAAGGATAGTATCTACTTTCCCAAAAATAATGCTGAATGATATTATTGGCTTCTTTTTGTGGACTTTACTAATATCAATTGCTTGAAAGTTATCAGGGTATAATTTTACAATTAATTGTAGTGTTTCCATTTCCCATTTAGTTAATGCTACATTATCCTTTATCCCTTATTATTTGATATAGGGGTTTCTAATAGAATATTTAGTAATCTATTTGCCTCGTCTTTTCTTAACTCATGTACTTTTTACCTTACTTTGATCTTCACTAGACAACAAATTATTTAATGTATAAGCTTGCTTCCTTGTGATTGCTTCATCATGTTGCTTTTTATGTAATTTTTTTCAAAATATTCATTAGCCCTTTTTAGAAATATTTCTTCATTATTCTTACGTTCATATTCCTGTTTAGATATTAGGACTTGCGGCCGAACAGCAGTTTTCCCTTGCAGAAAAAGCAGTATATCCTTAGCATCTGTATTTGAAATATTATTAAGGTTCTCTTTTAAAATTCTATATTCAGATCCAGAAAGTATATTCATTATATGCTTTTTTTTTCGAAACTCTATTGGATCTAGAGAGGCAATATTCTTTTTATATCTTCCGGTGAATATACATTCCTAGATATTTTCTCCGGATTTATACCTAGACTAATTAATAACTTTTTCTGCTGTTTTTTTGCTTTTCATACTGTTGTAGAATATTCTCCATCTTGTCTATTAATGTATATAATTTTTTTCTGACTCTCGGATAGATACAGCTTTTTGTTAATCCCGCTTTAAAAAGTCTATCATCTATATCGCCTTGTGTATTAATTCCGTGCTTTAAACAAGTTGATATAGCGAAATTTAGTAATTCTAATTTGCTTTTTCGATGATGCCATAGCTGTATCTTTTACTATTTCTTCTTCTAGTGACAATTCAACAAAGCTGTCTCCTATTCTAGAAATAATCTCTTTAATTAAATTCAAAAAGTTGTAATAATGCAGGGATCCTTTTTTTCCAGTGACATCATATTTTTTTGAATATAGATTCCAGCTAAATTTATTTTGCTTGAATGTTGAACTTTTGTTCTGATTTATCTTTTTAAGTAAGTATTTTTTTCTTTGATTTTTACATTTTTTTCAATCAAATACTCAAGACCTTCTCGCATATATTTTTTTACCTAGTCGATAATCAGAAACAGTAATATCTCCTCTAACATAGGTAAAACTTGTAGACATTCCTCTTTTTCAATTATTTTTATATCCCTTTCCTCCATTTTCTTTTTTTCATATCTTCTATATTATTACTTGATAAAGCACATTCTCTGATATCATTTTTAACTTCTTTTTGTGAATGATACTATATCTTTTTTTGCTACTTTATCTTCCAAAAATCTCAGTCCAGTTTTTTTCTTTCCCCAATTCCTTTAATTTCAAAAATCCAGTCCATATCGTAAAGATATATCTTTTGATAATTCTTTAACCCGTTTATATAAATGATATGAGTCTTTAAATTTGTGGTCTTTATCTATAGCATATGCGCATATAGCAATGTGGTTATGAATATTTTCTGTATCTAAATGAGTAGTAATTTTGCCAATGAATTCTTCCTCACAAAGTGCTTCACATAATTCAACTCCTGCCTGATGAATTATTTCAGGATCATAATCTTTTTCCTTTATAAGATGATATAAAATGGAATACGTCATTTGCTAAATGTCCTTCATTTAACCTCTCACTTTTTTTGAGCATGATAACTTTTTTTCTAAATAATGAGCATACCTAACAAATTCTTTATCTGAACAATTTATCTCTGTCACTAGTAATCTATTATCTTCTTCATAGAAAATTTTTTTCATCTCTTTCCATATATTCACTTAATGAACTTATAGATGATTTTTTTATCAGAAAATGTAACTTTTTTTCCGGATTAGAAATGTAGTTATTTAGAGAATCAATTCCTCTTGATTTTTTTCACCTTTATGTTTTATTTTTTTATATTTTTTTCTACACTCATTTTTTTCTAAAACTCTTTCATAAAAAAATCAATATTTTTTTAAATGTGAGACAGCTGAGCTTTTGCTCGGTTTAAGGTTGAAAAACCTTCATAAATAAAGTTGAAAAACTTTATCATTTGACTACATTGTAGTCATTTCTTGCTACTGTTTTTTTAAGCTATACAGAAATGGCTATTTTACTGGCATTATTAATATTATTTCTGCTATGCATTTTACCTATATCATTCACTTTGTACTTTAAATATTTCATATTTCTCCTTTTTCTATTCCGTTTCGGATTGTATATTTTTAGTTATATTTTTTTATGTATCTACAGTAGAATCTATCTCGTTTTTAAAGACCTTGAGAGCCTACATAAAAGATATTCTCCTGGCTTACTATTTGCTATGAGATTTTCTATATCAATTTCATTCTCATTAGGCAGCTTCCAGCCATCATAAAATATAGGGACTAAAAATATTTTACTGTCTTCAAAATCTTGATAATCACTTTGCGTTTCATAAATAAAATTATCGAGAATAGTATTTACCTCATCCATTGTTAAGTTTGCCTCTTGATATTTTCCGGTGCTTTTTTTATTTGTTCAAGTAGGTAGTCTTTACAATTTTTATCTTTCTCTAAAATTGCTCGTAGAACATCAGGATTAGATTTATTACTGTCTACTTCAAGAACCTTTAGTATGCAGCCTTCTTTTTGTGTCATTCTAATTGTTTCAAGGAGTATTCCTTCTACTATTTTTTTTTTGGCATAGCGCTTCATGAAACATATTTCCTTCTCTTTTTTTCCTTTTTGCTTTTCGAAAAAAATCTTTTTGTACTCATACGCAATGTGTCTTTGTTTAAGATATCGCAAAAATCTCCAACCGCAATTTCTTGCCAGGTCTTTAGATCCATATAATATCTTTCTATAACTGTTCGTATTAAGATATCTTCTACTTCCATTAACTCTTTTCTTAGTTTCTTTTCTTTTTTTAGACGTTTCTCGTTAAACTCGACTATTTGCTTTTCAATCTCCACAAGTTTAACTGCAAGCATGGATGTTCGGTCTGATATATCCGTCCCTCCGGGAATTCCGGTTTGAAATTTTGAAGGAACGCAGCAAGCTTTCGCTTTAAACATCTGATAATTCTCTTGTATCTTTAATAATTCCTTAGATAATTTTCGATACTCACAAAAATCTTTTTCTTGCATAATTTCCTCCTTACCTTGTTCCTTTCAGACGAGCTTGGAATCTTTGCATTGCAAGTTCATCATAATCCAATTCATCTTTCTCATTTTGCAGTACATCCATGGAGTTATTTTTTTGTCTGTAGCTTTGTAAATCATGTTGTATCTCACACGATAGGCCTATATTTGCAGAATTCTTTGAGTTGAAGAGACAAGTAAGTAGATAGCTCCTAATATTTTTAATCTCATTATTGTGGCTTGCTTTTGTTAGAGATTTCAAAACATAGTCCAGGTGAGAATCATCTAGCTTTAGAAGCTGAGCTTTTACAACAGAATAGGGATAATTCTTTTGATTAATTCTAACTTTATCTTGTGGTATAGAAATGATTTCGGCCATAAGGTCTATAATTTCATCTACCTTATCCTTTGCTCCTGGGTTCTCTAATATATAGTCTTCATAGTGAAAATTCTTTTTGATGAGATTTTGATACTCTAAAAAGGCTGAAGCAGGATCTCCAGCGATATCCATCTCATCCTCATCTATCTTCGCTACCAGATAGGTAGATGGTTTTTTATCAGTTGTTATATCTGTTTTATTATATGGTATAGGTCTGCCCTCAGAGGCAAATGCATTTTTCTCCTGGGGCAAATCCATTTGCCCTGTGGGGCGGATGCATTTGCCCTGTAGGGCAAATGAGGATTTATGCGGTTCTACGGAGTTTTTTTCTGTATAATTCTCCGGATCCACTATGTGATACAGAATTAGAGTTTTTCTTGTTACTGCATACCAAGCAGTTCTATCATATTGATTTTGATTATAATTTCCCTTTAACAAAAGACCTTCTAGAATAAGCTTATCTAGTGAGGTTCTAATCACTTTTGGAGTCATATAAGGGAAAAGCTTTGAAAAGGCCTCATTGGAATTGTAAGTCCAGTAAAATCCATCATAAAAATTTTTCTTATTCGCCTTGTTTTTCTCGCACCAAAAGAGTATATTATCTAACAGTATTGCACAATTCACACCATATGAAGTTGCAATCTCTACATTGAAATAGTGTTGCATAAATACCTCACTTTTATGAGGTAGTAGCTTGTAAAATCGGAAACGGGTTCGATTCCCGTCTCGCGCTCTCAGAGATTAGGAAGAAGCCTGATGATTTCAGGCTTCTTTTTACTTTACAATTTCATATCGCTCTATTATACCGCTTGATAGTAAAAGAGGCTGTAAAAAAATCAAATTAATATAGGGATTCTTTTGCAATACATTTTGATTTTTTTACAGCCCCTTTTATCACTCTTCTTCTATTTCCTTTACATCAGAACAGAAAAGCATTCTGTTTTTAAATTCTCTTTTGCCGCTCTTCTCTTAGTTATCTCCTGCATCATCCTCGGATACCGTATAGGTAAATCTCTTCTTGATATCCTCATCGGATGCCAGATACTCATCATAGGTCGTAAGCTTGTCAATCAGCTTTCCGTCAATGATTTCCATGATACGGTTTGCGGTGGTTTCCACAACCTGATGATCACGAGAGGCAAAGATAATCACACCCGGGAAGTTCTTTAAGCCGTCATTCAAAGCGGAAATCGCTTCCATATCCAAGTGGTCTGTAGGCTCGTCCAAAATGATGACATTGGAACCCGAAATCATCATTTTCGAGAGCATACAACGGACCTTCTCTCCTCCGGAAAGGACATTGACCTTCTTCACGCCGTCATCTCCCTTAAAGAGCATTCTGCCAAGATAACCGCGGACAAACTGGGTATCCTTGTCCGGGGAATACTGGGTAAGCCACTCTACAATGGTGTCTTCGGAATTGAATTCCTTACTATTGTCCTTTGGAAAATAGGACTGGCTGGTTGTCAGTCCCCACTTATAATCTCCGGAATCCGGCTCCATTTCTCCTGCAATAATCTGCATGAGTACCGTCTTTGCAAGCTCGTTCGGGCCTACAAGAGCCACCTTATCGGTACGGTTTAAGATAAAGCTGATGTTATCGAGAACCTTTACGCCGTTAATCGTCTTTGTCAGGTTATTGACTTCCAATACATCATTTCCGATTTCCCGGTTCGGCTTGAACTGAATATAGGGGTACTGTCTGGAAGACGGCTTAATGTCATCGAGCTCAATCTTCTCGAGCGCACGCTTTCTGGAAGTCGCCTGCTTGGACTTCGAGGCATTCGCGGAGAAACGCTGGATAAATTCCTGTAACTCCTTAATCTTCTCCTCTTTCTTTCTGTTCGCTTCCTTCTGTTGACGAACAATCAGCTGAGAAGACTCAAACCAGAAGTCATAGTTTCCGGCAAAGAGGGTAATCTTTCCGTAGTCAATATCCGCAATATTGGTGCAAACCTTATTCAGGAAATAACGGTCATGGCTGACTACAATGACCGTATTTTCAAAGTTAATGAGGAAATCCTCGAGCCACTCAATGGAAACCAGATCCAAGTGGTTTGTCGGCTCGTCAAGAAGAAGGATATCCGGATTTCCGAAAAGGGCCTTCGCAAGAAGCACCTTTACCTTCTCGGAGCCCTTCAGCTCGTTCATCATCTTGTGGTGCAGCTCCGTTTCGATTCCCAAACCGTTTAGCATGGTCTCCGCATCCGCTTCCGCATTCCACCCGTCCATCTGCGCAAACTCGCCTTCCAGCTCCGCCGCACGAATGCCGTCTTCATCGGAAAAATCCGGCTTGGCATAGAGGGCATCCTTCTCCTTCATCACTTCATAGAGGCGCTTATTGCCCATGATTACCGTGTCCAAAACGGAATAATTGTCATACTTAAACTGATCCTGCTCGAGAACGGACAAGCGCTGTCCGGGAGTCAGGATAATCTCTCCGGAGGTGGGCTCCAGAGCACCGGAAAGAATCTTTAAGAGGGTAGACTTTCCGGCACCGTTCGCACCGATTACCCCGTAGCAGTTTCCTTCCGTGAATTTGATGTTTACATCCTCAAAGAGGGCCTTTTTCCCCACTCTGTAGGTTACATTACTTGCAGCAATCATGTTTTACCTCTATATTTCCTCATAAAAAATACGCTATATTATCCTCCGACAATATAGCATTTATAAGGGGAAAAGGGAAGGGCAAAGGAAACGGGAAAATGATGTCTAAAATGATGAATGAGAAAATAATGGAAGGGATTCGTGCGCACATGCAGGACCTCTCCGGATTTGACCGGATAGAGCTTTTAGAAATCGAGCCGGGTCACAGTCTTTTCAAAATAGAAGTCACGGAAAAGATGCTGAACCACTACGGGGCAGTGCATGGCGGGGCACTTTACACGCTCTGCGACATGGTTTCCGGTATGACCGCCTATGCCTACGGTGTGAGCAATGTCACCCTCTCCGGAAACATCAACTATGTCCGTCCGGCAGGGGTTGGCATACTTTATATTGAATGCAACACCCTGCACAAGGGAAGAACAACCGTTGTGCAGGATGTCACTGTTCGAGACAAGGAAGAGAAGCTCCTTTGCACGGCCAGAATGACCATGTATATCACCGGGGAAGTAGAATAATATGTAAAGGTATTTCGCTTATTCCACGTCCTCTTTCAAGCGATCATAGGCAAAGCTTGGATTCAGTGTCATGCTTCTTCCACCGGATACTTCAATCGTTGTTGCCGTCATATAGCTTGCGGCATCGGATGCCAAGAACACGATTGGCCTTGCAATTTCTTCCGGTTCAGCCATCCGTCTAAGCAAGGTTCCCATGGCATTTTTCTTTAGCTCCTCTTCCGGAATGGCGGCCTTTGCCAGTGGTGTTGCCGTAAAGCCCGGCATAATGCAACAGACGCGGACATTGTGAGCACAGTATTCTCCCGCAAAGGTATTGGTCAAATTGTTAATTGCGGACTTTAACGGACCGTACAAAGTACTCCGTCCGGCAGAGGAACAACGCGCAGCCAAGGAACTCACATTCACGATGGCACCCCCGGTGTTTTTCATGTAGCGAAATGCAGCTTGACAGCCGTAAACCACAGACTTAAAGCAGGTATCCACCATGAGGTTAATCTCTTCCTCATCATATTCTTCCCCTTTTTTATATCCTGTCGTACCTACATTGTTCACCCAGATATCCAGTCTCCCAAAATGCTGGAAGACTTGCTCTGCAAAACGATAATTCTCCTCTCCCTTAGAGACATCCACCACTTCCGCATAAACCGGTCCAAACTTCTCAAGTGTTCCTTTTGCTTCTTCCAGCTCTTCCTTCTTTCTGGAGCAAATAGCAACTGAAGCTCCCTCTTTTAAAAAGGCCTCTGCCGTAGCATATCCGATTCCCTTACTGCCTCCGGTTACGACTGCTACCTTCCCTTTCAATCCCAAATCCATATTATCCTCCTTATCTCAATCCCCTTCCCTGCGCGGGTTGAATTTCCTTTGCATATCAGGATTTCCCTATTTCAGATTGCTTTAGGACAAGTCATTTCCCTATTTCAGATTGTTCTAGAACAAGTCATTTCTTTATTTCAGATTGCTTTATAACTTAATCCATCCCAGTACACTTGCCACGGAGCTAAATAAAAATAATAGCTACAAAGAAGGGACAAAGATACTTAATCATGAAGTTAAAAAAATAGCTTTCCTCTTAAACGGTGCACCATTTTTTTCCACTTCATCCGCTATACCCTTAACCGTAATGACACGAACCACTAAAAGACAGGTTGCCATAGCGGCAATCGGCATCATCACAGAGTTTGTTAAGAAGTCAAAAAAATCCAAGAAAGGCATACCCTTAATCAAGTTGATTCCGGAAAGCGGACCATAGCCTAATGCACTCAAGGTTCCTAAAGACACCATAATAAGCGTAAGTACAAAAGTGGATAGCTTGCGATTCCATTTCAATTCATCCTGAAAAGTGGATACAGCACTTTCCGCAAGTGCAATCGCAGAGGTAAGCGCCGCAAAGAAAAACCCAAAAGGAAGAAGAGGAATCCCACGATTCTTCCAAATCCCATACTGACAAAGATTTTTCGGCATAGTGATAAACATAAGGGAGGGGCCTGCCTTTAAGACCTCCGGATTGCCGCCCGAAAAAAAGCAAAAAAACAGCAGGAATAATCATAAGACCGGCAAGAATCGCGATAGCTGTATCAAAAATCTCGACATTGCCTGTGGACTCTTCAATGGAATGGTCCGACTTCATGTAAGAACCGAAAGTCACCAGTATCCCCATAGCAATAGAAAGAGAGTAGAACATCTGTCCCATGGCGGACACAACCGTCATCCAAGAGAAATTCTTTACATTCGGAATCAGGAAATACGCTACACCTGCCAGTGCCCCCGGTCTTGTAATGGCATAGATTGACAAAACAAGAGCCAATACAACAAGGACAGGCATCATAAAAGTAGAAACCTTTTCAATTCCATTTTCCACACCCATATAGATGATGAGCATAACTAAGAGCGTAAAAACAATAAACCAAAACTCAGTCTGCATCCCGTTTCCGATAAAGCCGGTAAAAATATTCTCCTGTTGCTACCGCCGTTTCCTCTCCTCGAACATAGGCAAAGAGGTACTTTAATACCCAGCCGCCGATTACAGAATAGTAGGGTACAATGAGAATCGGAATGACCGCATTGATCCAACCGCCCAAACGGAACATCCAGTCCTTTCCAAAATGCGCATAGGCACCGACCGGACTCTTTCTTGTCATTCTGCCGATGGCACTCTCCGCAATAATCATGGTATAGCCGAAGGTCAGTACCAAAACAAGATAGATCAGAAGGAAAAATTCCTCCTCCGTAGCGCGCAGCAAGATAAGGGAAGCGCCAGATATTCCCAAGCCCCACAGCAGAGCCCGCCGCAGAAAGCACAAAGCCCAATTTTGATGAAAATTTACTTCTTTTCTTTTTCTCGTCCATCTATACTCCTATTCCATTTCCAATAAAACAAAGAGCTCTTTGATTTATCCATATACTATTTTTTAACTCACTATTTTTCAGCTTCAATATTCCAAATTCATTATTTCAACTTCAATATTCCGGCTTCATTATTTCAGCTTCAATAAAAGGATTTAGCCGGATTATATCTCCTTGCTAAAGAGCTTTAGGGACTGATACAGTCTTGCAACAGGGTAAGCCCATCACGTTGTAATAGTCTCCTACTATTCCCTTCACAAAACGGGAAAATGCCCCCTGTATGCCATACGCTCCCGCCTTATCCATGGAATCCCCGGACGCAATATACTCCCGAATTTCCCGCTCGGACATCTTCGCAATATACACTACCGTCTTTTCAGAAAAAAACCCATTTTCTTCTCTCCATACAGGAGACAAACCCCCGTATAAACTACGTGCTCCTTCCCCGAAAGGGCGGAAAGCATACGATAGGCTTCCTCCTCCGTCTTCGGCTTCCCGAGTATTTCTCCGGAAAATACCACGGTATCCGCTCCGATAATCAGCGTTCTATCATCAAAATGCTTTTGCACTTCTTCCGCCTTTAAAAAGGCCAAACGCTGTGTAAGGATTGCCGGGTCCTTCTCCGTGCTGTTCTCATCCGCCTCACTCGCGTAAACGCTAGGGTTCAAGCCCAGAAGCTTTATCAAAGCTATCCGCCTTGGAGAGCGACTGGCAAGCACAATTTTAGGGAATTTTTCTGAAACACTTCCCGTGTTCTGTAACTCCCCCCTGTTCATTTCTATTTCTCTCTTCTCTCTAAGCCTGTTTTCCAGACTGTCGAGTTCTTTTTTTATCCATCATTTTTTGTCCTTTTTTCACGTTTTTTCATAAATGTCGCCTTGCATTTTCCTCTTCTTTGTACTATTGTGAAAGCAAATCGACTGATTCACATTTCTAAAAAGAAGCAAAAATCAGTTTGGGACGGCAAAAATTCACTTCATATTGCCATATTTTTTTAGGAGAAAGGGAATATAAATACCATGAAAATTGAAAATGTAAATAACGTTGAGGGCTTATTTAATCTTTTAAACGGTTTAAAAGGTAAAGTAGAACTGATTTCCGAGGAAGGAGACCGCATTAACTTAAAAGTCCAAGCTTTCTCAGATGCTTATTATGTCTCAGATGCTGGATAAGGCTTATATTAAGGAGCTTGAGTTAATCGTACACGAGCCGGAAGATATGAAAAAGGTTGTAGAATTCATGATGGGTGACGCTCATAATTAAGCGTTAAGGAAAAAAGAAATGCAAGAATATACAGACGATAGAAAGTATGATTGCATCGTTGTTGGCGGCGGAGCCTCCGGGCTCGCCGCCATTTCTGCTATGGCGGACCTCGGCGTAACAAAAAAACGATTCTCCTGGAGAAAAACAACGAAGTCGGTGGTCAACTCTTAACGAATACAGAGCCGATTGTTCTTTCCGGAAAGACCTTTTCCGGAAAAAGAACTTTTAGCACAGTTTTTAAGACTCATAGAAATCTATGAAATAAAGACTGCTCCGCATACTGCGCTTACATCGATTCAGATGAACAAGAACAGCGGAATGAAAGATGCCTATTTTACAATCTCGGTACAGAACTCCGAGAAAGAGCCGGAAGAGTTCTACTACTGCAACTATATCATTCTTGCAGTGTCGGACGATGCTCTTTCAGCCTTTCGTGCCGATTCAGACAGTCTTTCCGATCAAAGGGTGAAAATCATCCCTAAAAAGAGCCCGGCTTCCATTGCATTAGAGTTTGGCGGGAAAGCCGGGAGAGACATGGGAGAGTTGCTCCTTCGAGAAAAAAAGAAATAAACTAAAAGGAAAAAAATGAAACCGGATATCGTAGTTTACTTCTCTGCTTCTTCTTCCTCTTTCGTCTTCATAGCAAGTTCCCAAAGTAAGCTTTTTCCTTGTGAAATCTGTAAATCCACACCGGTCTCGTTCGGCTCATCTTCCTCAAACTTGTAATCCTTTTCCGGAAGAACTGCATTTAAGAGAATTCCCACCAAAGAACCAGTTGCCAAGCCCGAGAAAGCAATCTGTACTCCAAAGACGTTGAAAATCAATGCCCCTGCACCGGAATAGTTGATTCCTATCGAAAGAACCAAAAATCATTGCCGCTACAATGATGTTTCTACTCTTCGAAAAAAATCCACCTTGGTTTCCACTACATTTCGTACTCCGACTGCGGAAATCATTCCGTAAAGCACCAAAGAAATACCGCCGATAACGGCGCTGGGCATAACTTCAATCACAGCGGAGAATTTCGGACAAAAAGCTTAAGAATACGGCAAAAACCGCAGCCAATCGGATAACTCTCGGATCGTACACCTTAGTAAGGCTTAATACACCGGTATTTTCACCATAAGTTGTATTTGCCGGTGCACCGAAAAGAGAAGCCAAAGTCGTTGCCAATCCGTCACCGGTAAGAGTTCGGTGCAGACCCGGATCCTTCATATAGTTTATTCCCACAGTAGAGGAAATAGCGGAAATATCACCGATATGCTCCATCATGGTTGCAAAGGAGATAGGAATAATCGTAAAAGCAACTGCTAAGCAATAGGGCAGGATCTAGATTTCCGCTTGTAAAGAGAGAAAATACCGTTCTGTTGTACTGTACCGGGAAACCGAACCAAGCCGCATTTTTCACAGGCTCAAAATTTATGAATCCCAAAACTGCCGCTAGCAGATAAGAAACCAAAACGCCAAGAAGGATGGGAATGATTTTCACCATACCTCTTCCGAAAATATTGCAGACAATAACCACTACTATGGCGGTTAAAGCCAATGCCCAATTGCTGGAACAGTTTTCCACCGCAGACTTGGATAGGTTTAAACCGATTGCAATAATAATAGGGCCCGTTACTACCGGAGGGAAGAACTGCATAACTTTTTTTGCCCCGAATGCCTGAAAAGCAAAGGCCAGAATCAGGTACATCAACCCGGCAAGGGCGACACCGAAACAAGCATAAAGAAGTAATTCCGGCTCCTTATTCGGTGCAATACTCATATAGCCCGCAAGGAATGCAAAGGAAGAGCCGAGGAATGCAGGAACCTTCTTTTTCGAAATCAAGTGGAACAGAAGTGTTCCAAGTCCTGCAAAAAGTAATGTAGAGGAGATAGGCAGACCTGTAAGTAAAGGCACAAGTACCGTAGCGCCGAACATCGCGAAGAGATGCTGGAATCCTAAAACAAAGAATCTCCACCCCCAAAGATCTTGCATCAAAAATAGCCTCTTCACCAAACTTTTTTATCGTCTTTACTTGCTCTTTCACGTCTTCCCCTTCTCTTTAAAAATACAATTCAATCCACCTGCTTGTTCATCTTAAAAATTGCCGTTCCCTATCATACTCCCTTGCATTTTTTTCTGTCAAAGAGAAAGAGTATATATCTCTAAAGAAAAAAAGTTTATAAAAAGCGTTACTTTTTATCTTTATAGATTTAGTGATAAAAATATAGGCAATAATCTACATCATAAGTTCAATTTTTCAATTTTATAAGTATTTTTGCGCTAATCGAAAATAACTTTTTATACTTCTATTTCCACAAAAAAAGGCGGGGCGGGGGTATATAATACTAAAGATAATGCTTGGAGGTATGACATCATGGAAATTAGACAGCTGCATTCTTTTATAAAAAAATCGTTGAGTTGCAAAGCTTCTCCAAGGCAGCAGAAGCTCTGGGTTATACCCAAGCCGCTGTCACCATCCAGATTCGTCAATTGGAGCTGGAATTTAATACTCGCTTTTTTTGATCGAGTAGGAAGACACGTGGAGTTAACCCCACCCGGAAAGAAGTTCCTTCTCTATGCCAATGAAATATTAAGGAAGGTAGATGATGTACATACCATTTTAGGCACCACGGTGGTACGTGATCATAAGTTGCGCATCGGCACCTTAGAGTCCCTTTTAAATTTTAAGCTACCTGAGGTTATAACTTATTTCTATCGTCATTACCCCTCCATCTCGTTAGAGATTAAGTCCAGTACACCAAAGGAATTGAACGAGATGTTGGATCATAATCAGATTGACCTGGCATATTATATCGATCAAAAGGTTTACGGGCAAAACTGGGAAAAAACTCTGGAAGAGCCGGAGTCCGTTATTTTCGTTGCCGCAAAAGATGCCGATTTGCCGGAGAAGAGCGAATACCTTCTTCCGGAGCTTTTGAATCTGCCCTTCTTCTTAACGGAGAAGGATTCCAACTATCGTTTTGCACTTGAACAGGAGTTGGCATCACAGCACCTTACCATTCGTCCGTTTTTTGAAACCAGAAATACGGAAGTGATTATTGAACTGATTAAGGAAAATAAGGCAATTTCCTTCCTGCCTTACTATGCCGTACAAAAAGCCATTGAAGAGGGCTCTTTGCGCAAGCTGGAAGTGAAAGATTTTCAGCTTACCATGTATCGGCAACTTTTCTATCACAAAGACAAGTGGATGACGGAAGAGATGAAGAAATTTATCAGCTTAAGCGATGCGTCAATGTTATAAAAGAATGTAAGAAAACCCGGCTTGTGGACTTTCCACTAACCGGGTTTTTCTATCATTTGGCTTATAGAAGGCTTATAGGCCAAAAACGTGTTGCTATTTTTTTCTTGGATCAGGGTGCATAGCTTTTTCTTTCCGCTTCTACGAACGCTTCAGTAAACGCATTGCATTTACAATACAAATCACGGTCACTCCCACATCGGCAAAAACAGCCGCCCACATATTCGCAAAGCCGAAAGCACTGAGCAGTAAAACAAGGATTTTTACACCAAGAGCAAAAGCTATATTCTGTGTAGCAATTCTCACCGTTCTTCTTCCTATGGAAATCACTCTTGGAATCTTAAGCAAATCATCATCCATAATGACAATATCCGCCGCTTCTATAGCGGCATCCGATCCCATACCGCCCATGGCAATCCCTACGTCCGAACGGGAAAGTACCGGCGCATCATTGATGCCGTCTCCCACAAAAAGCAAGATAACTGCTTTGTTTTTCCATCCTTTTTCAATCCCCTAAGCAGTTCCTCTACCTTTTCTACCTTATTCGCCGGAAGAAGTTCACTGTAAACCCTATCCACTCCCAGAATTTCACCTACTTCTTCCGCCACAGGGCGACTGTCTCCTGTGAGCATTACGATTTCCTTAACGCCTTCCTCCTTCATTTTCATAATGGCTTCATGGCTGTTTTCTTTTTATTTCATCCGCAATATAAATTTTTTTCCCCAGATAAGAGGAATCTACCGCAACATGGCATACTGTAGCACAGTTTTGCTCTCCCGTCTGATAGGCAATGCCGAATTCCTCCATAAGCTTTTCATTTCCAACAAGAACTCTGCTGGACTGCACTCTTGCAATGAGCCCCTTACCGCTTCGATTTACAATTTCTTCCGGTGTAAGCAGCTCCTGATCACCAAACCACCTCTCCTTGTATGCCTGTAAAATGGATTGTGCAATCGGATGCGTGGATCCGTTCTCCACGATTGCTGCCGTATTCAGAAGCACATCCTCGGAAATCCCTTCCTCCGGACATAAGCTTTTTACCACAAAGTTTCCCTTGGTCAGTGTTCCCGTCTTATCCGTTACCAGAATAGACAGCTTGGAAACAAGCTCTAAATAGTTCGATCCCTTAACAAGAATTCCCTCCCGGGATGCTGCACCGATTCCGCCAAAGAAGGAAAGCGGAACAGAGATAACCAAGGCGCAGGGACAAGATACAACAAGGAAGGTACAGGCTCGATAAAGCCAAGTGATTGGCGGGTGCATCTTCCAAACCACCGGTGGAAAAACACCGATTACCACACCAAACAGCAATCCGAGATTCGGAATAATAGCAAGCGCCAGAGCGGCAAACACGACAATCGGGGTATAAATCCGAGCAAATCGGGTAATAAAGTTCTCCGTCTTGGACTTCTTTTCCGAAGCCTCTTCGACAAGCTCAAGAATCTTCGATACGGTAGAGTCCTCAAAAGCACTTTGTGGCCTCTACACGAAGAAGACCTTCTCCGTTAATACAACCGGAAATAATAGTATCTCCCGGAAAAACGGATCGCGGTACGGACTCCCCTGTAAGGGCTGCCGTATTCACCATACTTTCTCCACTCCGCACAATCCCGTCCACGGGTACCTTTTCTCCCGCTTTAATGAGAAGAATATCTCCGATTTTCACCTCATCCGGGTCAACCGTTTCTATGCTTCCATCTTCCCGTTCTACATTCGCATACTCCGGAACAATGTCCATCAGCTCTTTAATGGAAGCACGACTCCGCCCGACTGCATAGCTTTTGGAAGAGTTCTCCGACCTGGTAAAACACCATTACCGCAACAGCTTCCGCAAACTCACCTGCAAAAAAAGCACCGACGGTGGCAACGGTCATAAGCAGAGCTTCGTCAAAAGGGCGGCGGTTTTTAATCCCAAGAAAGCACTCTCGAACCACATCATATCCACTGATAAAATAGGGAATAAGATAGAGTGGCAGAAAGAAAAGCGGATGCTCATTGAAAATGGGAATCAGCTTCACTTTTTCCACCAGTATCAAAAGTAAAAAAAACGCCACTGATACCGCAACTCGATTTCTTTTCTTTTTTTTAACTTCTCCGACATCTTCTCTCCCTTAATTCTTTCTACTCCAAAACAACCCCTTTATCTCATCGGCTTTTTGTCTGCATTTTTATCCGGCTCCATGTCTGATTTTTTTCCGGATTTTTGTCCGGCCTCTTTTCCTCATTCTATCTGCTAAAAAAGCTTCTTATTTATCAAGCAGAGAGTCCTTTTTTTATACTCCCATTACCTTAAAAATCCGGCTCGATGGTTTTTCCGATACGGATTGCCTCTTTCAAGATTTCGTCAAAGCGTTCATCTTCTGCTTCCAAAGTAAACTTCTGCATCATAAAATTGACCTTTGCAGACTGCACTCCGTTAATCTTACTGATTGCATCCTGTACCTCTGCAGCGCAGTTTGCACAATCGATTTCACAATCATATTTCTTTTTCATTTTTATCCCTCCTTATTTCTTCGACAAAAGTTTCGAAACTTATTCCTCTATGTGTTCTATCCCCATAGCGATGATTGTTTTGACATGATCATCCGCAAGAGCATAAACAATGCTTTTCCCCTCTCTTCTTCCCTGCACAAGCTTTGTCGTACGGAGTATCTTTAGTTGATGAGAGACTGCTGATTGGTTCATTTCCAGATCTTGGCAGATTTCCGTGACATTTTTCTCGCCCGAAAAGAGGTCATACAAAAATCTTAATCCGGGTGGAATCTCCAAATACCTTGAACAGTTCGGAGAGGTCATAGAGCGTATCCTTTATTTTTTTAAGCTTTGTTTCCACCTATCCCTCCTTTCCTTTTGGATTTTACCTACCGAAGTTCTACATGCACTTGTTAAAAATGAAATCCTGCACTCTTAACGAGCTATATCCGCTAAGAGCAAGGTATCTAAGGCTTCCTCTGCTCGGCTTATAAACAACAAACAGAATCAATACATGAATATATTATCATATATTGATTCTATGTCAATTCTTTTTTCTTTTATTTCGTTTTTTTAAAGGAGTAGGCAGATTGATAAACCTCTCTTCCTGCAAGAGATGACCGGCTTAGAAAATCTTCCCTTAGACAAATACATATTCCTCAAGTCGCCGAAAAGGCCTCTTCCACCCTGCTTTTTCGGAAGCGCAAGATTCATGCGAAGATGCGTCATTCCGTGGAACATCTTTCCGTCCTGTACGGCGACTCCAACCTCCCAGCATCTCTTCTCCAGCTCCTCTAAGGAGATCTTATGGCTCTCCAAGTATTTAGCGCAGTCAAGGAAAAGCATATAGGTTCCCTGCGACTTCATTACGGAAATCCCCGGGAGATTCTCCTCTATAAAAGCACAGGCAAAGTCCCTGTTTTCGGAAAGAACGGAAAGAAGTTCCTTAAGCCATCTCCTTCCCTCCTCGGAATACGCTCCGATAAGAGCATGCATGGAAAGAACATTCATGGAATTATAGTGACTTAAGGAAGCCTCCTTTTCCATTCTGTCCTGCAAGGTCTTGTTGTAGCAAATGTGATAAGCCCCGACGAGACCTGCCAGATTAAAGGTCTTGGACGGCGCATACAGGGCGATAGTATGCATTTTAGCATAGTCGTTCACAGACTGCGTCGGGATATGAGAAAATCCCGGCATAATGATATCCGACCAGATTTCGTCTGAAATGACCTGCACATCATACTTTTCGTAAAGTGCCATAAGTTTTTCCAACTCCCAACTTTCCCACACTCTACCGGACGGGTTATGCGGAGAGCAGAAAATGGAGGCATGAATCTTTTCCTCACGAAGCTTCTTCTCCATATCTTCGTAGTCTATTCTCCAGATTCCCTCTTCATCGCGGTACAAGGGACTGGAAACGATGGTATAGCCGTTATTGATAAGGCTTCTTGTAAATCCGACATAGGTCGGAGAATGCAAAAGGACCTTATCCCCTTTAGAGCAGAAAATACTTAGAGCGGAAAGAAGACCCCCGAGAACTCCATTTTCGTAGGAAATGTTTTCCGGAAGTAAACTCTCTATCCCGTTCTGCGTTTTCTGCCAGTCCATAATCCCCTCATAATATTCCTTACTCGGCTGAAAATAGCCGAAGCAGGGATGCAAGATTCTGTCCGCCATGGCTTTCTGAATGCAGGGTGCTGTAGGAAAGTTCATATCCGCAACCCACATCGGAATCGCATCAAAACCCTCTTTCGGTGCTCCGGGTGCAGCCGGCAGCTTCCCGATTCCGTCAATCGCTGTCGCATCCTTCCCCTGCCTATCTATAATACTTGTAAAGTCGAATTGCATCGTTTGCTCCTTTCTCTTTTTTCTTCTCTTCTTTTAGCTCTTCTCTTCTTTAACTCTTCTCTTTTTCACTTTTACTTTTTCCTTTTCTCTTTTTCTCCTGATTTCCGCCTATTAAAAAGCATTTTTTCTTATTATACCTAAAAAAATCCTCTTGCAGAATAAAAATCTCCTCCTTTCTTTCGTACTTTTAGTAGCGAACGATATTTTAGAAAGGTCATTCCTCTCCCCCTTTATATTTTTTTCTCTCCAGCCGATAGGAAAGGCATGGGGAGGCTCTTCTCTTACCCTTCCCTTTTCGATGCGGAAACAGGGAGGAATAGAATGAAAAAGAATATAAGGAAAAAAACAAGGCTTTTCCGTGCGCCGAAGAGTCTTATCCATAGCTTAGGAAACCTCCGGTCTCCGGGCTCACTCTGTCTCTACCGAGCTTGCTCTGTGCCTTCATGAGCTTCGTCTTTCTTCTTTCCGGTACTGCACAGGCAGACTGGGTAAAGGGAGAAAGTAAAAAAATGCATGGTGGTTTGATTTTGGAAATGGGGATTATTTCAAGTCCTCTTGGCAATGGATTGATGGCAATCAGGATGGCATTGCAGAATGTTACTGTTTTGATGAAAAATGGTTGGATGTATGAAAAATACCACTACCCCTGACGGATATACTGTTAAATGAAAAATGGGGCTTGGACAATTAACAATATTGTTCAAACTAAAAACCTCAGATTTGATTCCTAAGAATAATACGAATAATGTAAATAATACAGCAAGTAATAATTTCACAGAAACAAGAAAAATAATGAAGAAAATCAAAGCAATGAAGACTTTTAACGAAAGACAAGACGAATATCGTGCGGATCTTTTTAAGAAGAGTGAACAAATACAGAGAAAAAATGGTTTGAATACTTTGGAGGAAAACGATTATCTAAACGAAATGGCACAAATTAGGGCTGAAGAATTAAGTGTACGGTTTTCTCATATTAGACCTGAAATGGTGAACTGTAATTGACAGACATGGGCTTAGAATGGTGAAATTGCAAAAAAAGGGATCAAAAACGTCAAGAGATGCTTTTCTTGCTTTTTAAAGAAGTAAACAGCACAATGAATTAATGTTGCATAGAACTTATCTAACTTTTCGGTTCTGGATATTATGTTGATGAAAATGGCAAGTCTTATTGGATTGTTCTTTTTAGCACAGAACACGATCCTTATTAATATTAATCCACAAAAAGAGAGGAATTTGAGGTGACCCCCAAAAGTTAGACTTTTTGAGCGTAGTAGTTTTATGACTGCTACGCTGTTTTTTTATCAACCAAGAGATTAAGCCTATATTGAACAGGACTCATCCATCCAAGTTTCTCTTTTATTCTTTGTTCGTTGTAATACTTTATATATCGTTCTATTTCGGATTTCAATTCTTCGTAACTGTAATAAATCATACCATAATAGATTTCTTGTTTTAGCAAGCCAAAGAAGTTTTCCATAACTGCATTATCTAGGCACTTGCCTTTTCTAGACATACTTTGGAAAATACGTTCTTGTTTCAGCCGATGCGTATATGCTGACATCTGATAAGCCCAGCCTTGATCGGAATGGAATGTTCTACGATAAGGACAATCGGATGTGATTTCTATCGCCTGCTCAAGAGCATTCATTACATTCTTTGCGGATGGATGTTTATCTATTCCAAAGCTTAGTATTTCTCCATTACACATATCCATAAAGGGATCTAAATAGAGTTTGTGCATAGTCATGCGCCCTTTTGTATTTACTTCATAGTACTTTAACTCTGTTGTATCGGTGGTTATTTTCTGGTGCGGTATATGTGTATTAAACCTTCTTCTAATCCTATTAGGAGCAACAGTTCCAACTTTTCCTTTATAGGAACTATATTTCCTGCTTTTACGAGTAAAAGATGTTACCTGAAGTCCTAGCTTCTGCATAATCCGTTGAACTTTCTTTTTGTTGACCGTATATCCTTTGTTGTGTAATTCTCCTACTACTCTACGATAACCATAGTCCTTGTTGTTCTCGCGTATAGTAAGAATCGTTTCTTCTAGTATTTTATCCGGGCTCTCTCGGTCAAATCTTTTTTGCCAGTACATAAAAGTTGCCTTAGGCATGCCTATATAAGAGAGAAGGTCTTTTAGTTTGAACTCTCCTCGGAGGCTGTTGATGACGAGCGCCGTTCTCTCATTTTTGCTTCGTCCTCTAAACGCAGCCTCCTCAGTTCTTTTAAAAAGGCATTCTCTATTCTAAAGCTTCAGTAATTCATCCTCTAACTCTTTGACATGTTTTGCACTTACATCAACCGGAGTTTCGGCAGTTTGGATAGAAATGTTTTCTATTGGTTTTATTCAATGTTTTCTTTCGGCCTTTCTTGTGCGGTTTCAATGCATCAGGCCCGGCTGCACGAAAGCGATTTACCCAGTTTGCAATCATGCACGGATTAGAGATGCCTTCTTGTAAAAGCTAACGCCTGATATGAGATTTCACTTGCTAAGTATAACTCTACAACAGAACGCTTCTTTTTCAAAAGAATAAATTTGTCGTTGACGAGACGCATAAGTCCATCATCTCCGAATGTTTGATAATTATGAACCCATGTTTCAACAAGTCTCTGAGCAGGAATATCATACTTATTCTTAAGATAACCATAACCTCCTTCGCCATTTAGATGAGGCAAGCACAACTTCTTTTTAATTCAAAAGAGTATTTAGCATAAAAAAATACCGACCTCCAATCGTTAGATTTTTCGTCTAACTTTTGGGGGTCGGTACATTTTCCTCTCTTTTCTTTTTACATTTCGATATGGTCTACATCGTAATCTTTTATTTTTGTTTACAATGTCGGAATGATTCACAGAACTAATGATGATGTTATCATACTGTTCTTGTATATCTTGATCTGTAACAAATTTCAACAACACCTCAAAACTATCCTCATCTAAATGATCCGTATCATCAATAATTAAGAAACCAGAACCAGAAAACAGATTAACGAGATCTGTCATGAGAACAATTGCTAATATTTTTTCCCCAGCAGACAAAGAAGTATAGGGTAAAAATGGTTTTAATTCTCCAAGTTGAAACAACATGGTGAGTCCATCCTTTACCAACAACTTCACTTTCATCCCAGTTTTTAACACGGTTGCCCGTTCATTACAAACATCTTCAATGGGGTCCTTTTTGAATGGTGATTTATCTGTTATACAACAAATCTTATCGTGCCTTAAAACCATATCCGAATATGGAGTATAGGCAATTTTTCGGCCACCTGCTATACTGAAAAAAGACGCAAGCTTGGTTCTTAAGCGCCGGAATAATCAAGTCTTTTTCTACCTCTATTTTTTCAATCTGACTCTATTTTTACAATCTGATTCTATTTCCATTCTCTTCTGAAAGGAGGCAGTCTATGCCTAGTGTTAAGGGGTTTTCTAAATCCAAAGAGCATCTTAGTCCAAAGCAGAAGTTTTTGTCCGAGCTGATTCTTATGGACGATATTTTCATGAGAATCGTTTTAAAAGATAGGAAATGTACCGAATTTATTCTACAAACCATTTTTACAGAAAACGGACTTAAAGGTTAAAACGCAAAGTATTCAAAGTGATTTAAAAAATCTGCAGGGACGCTCTCTTATTTTGGATTGTCTTTGCAGTGATACAAAAGGCACAGTGTACAATATAGAGGTTCAAAACGATTCGCATGGAGCAAGTCCAAAGCGTGCCCGCTATCATTCCGGACTCATTGATATGCATATTTTAAAAAAAGGAAAAACTTTTGAAACTTTGCCCGAAAGCTATGTTATATTTATCTGTGCAAAGGACGTTTTAAAAAGAGAACAAACAGATTTATCACATTTCCAGAATGATTCAAGAATCAGGCAGTAAGTTTCCAGACCAATCGGAAATCATTTATCTGAATGCAAGTAAAAGCAGTGATAATGAACTGGGTATGCTGATAAAGGACTTCTATACTAAAGATCCGAAGAAGATGCATTCCAAGGTTCTTGCAAAAAGAGTCGCTGATCTAAAAGAAAACAAAAAAATATAGAGAAGGGAGAGCATGACGCCATGACAACGTATTACGATCGATTAAAAAAACAATGGGAGAAAGAGGGAAAAAGCAAAGGGAAGCGCGGAGAGTGAAAAGCAAGATGGCTAAGCTGATGGGTTTACTCGTAAGAGAAGGAAGAATTGCGGACATTGAAAAAAAGCCTCCGAGAGCCCAGACTACAGAAAGGCTCTGCTCCAAGAGTTTCAGTTGTCATAAGGGGATGCTACTAAAAACGATCGAAAACAAGTTTAACGGTAGAAAATAGTCGCCAATCTAAAAGAAAATAAAAATGTAGAGAAGGGAGAGCTTTCCCTTATCTGTTATTACAAAAATTTTTAGAACTATAAAGCATTTTTTTCGTTGCAATAGGCCCCGGCTTCCCGTATTGTAAAACACAGAATGTACTCGAGATACCGCACGCTTTGCGAGCGATACTCGCTGTAAAGAAAAAGGCTTTATCTTTAAATGAGATACTCTGCTTTTACCGGATAAAGCCCTGTTTTTGAAGAATATGGAGGTAAATATGGCTCAAGTAAGATTTTTTTATGTAAACGGTTGCCCCTACTGCGCACAGGCAAGAAAGGCAAGAGAAGAACTCATTTCGGAGAACCCGGAATACGGCAAGGTAGAGTTCGAAGAAATTGATGAAGGACTGCACCCCGAGATTGCCGATCAGTACGATTACTGGGCAACCCCGGCGATGTTCGTAAAGAAGAAAAAAATTTACGAAGCACATGTCGGAGAAAAAGTACGACGAAGCAAAGGAAAAATGTAAGAAGAGTGCTGGAAGCTGCATTAAAAGCATAAAGAAAAAAATAGGCTATTAAAAAAATAAAGCTGTAGTAATTTGCTGTGCAGGTCCGTTGCAGGGGTAATCTGAGCCCGTGGGTACTTGCGAAAAAAACAAATGTAATGCTGTTTTTCGCTTAGTATCCCCTACTGGGCGAGGTTAGCGAAGCGTGCCCTGCAACGGACCTGCACATGTAAAAAGCTTTGTTTTTCAAGCCTATTTTTTTCTGTATCTATCTCTTATCTTCTCCGAAGCGAAACGCTTCCGGAGCCGTTCTACTTCTGAATACAATCCGCAAACTCTCCCCGTAGGAAACTGACTAATTCTTTCGGAGAGAGGACAAGCTGTGCTCCTCTTCTTCCGGCGGAGATAATGAAGCTCTCCCGTTCCCTTGCTTCTTCCTGTACAAAGATCGGGAAAAGCTTTTTCATTCCGACCGGACTGCAGCCTCCTCGGATATAACCGGTAATCCCTAGTAAATCCTTCATGGGAAGCATTTCCACCTTTTTATTTCCGGAAAGCTTCGCGCACTTTTTCAGGTCGAGCTCCTCGGCTACCGGAATTAAAATCACAAGGTAGCCCGTTTTATCGCCCTTTAATACCAAGGTCTTATACATACTCTCCGGCGGAACACCGAGTACTTCCGCAACATGTACACCGGAAAGATCATTTTCGTCTACAGGATACTCCCTTTCCTCATAGGAAATCTTCGCCCTGTCGAGAATCCTGCACGCATTGGTTTTTGTTTCTTTTCCCATACTATTCTCCTAACTTTAAGAAACTCGCCCCTTCTCCATCTCATAAATTCGGTCGGCGAGGGACATGGTGGACTGTCTGTGCGAAACCAGCACTATGGTCTTTCCTTCTTTTTCTTTCTCTAAGGACTGCAAAATAATTCCCTCATTTAAGACATCGAGATTGCTGGTAGGCTCGTCGAGAAGCAGAAGCTCCGCATCGTGGAGAAAGGCTCTCGCAAGGCCGATTCGTTGCTTTTCTCCGTCAGAAAGAGAATCTCCAAGCTCGCCCACCTCTGTTTCATATCCTTTAGGGAGGCTCATGATAAAGTCATGAATGCTTGCTTTCTTCGCCGCATTTTCAATCTCTTCCTGCGTAGCGGAGAGCTTTGCGACTGCAATATTTTTTGCAATCGTATCATGGAAGAGAATGGTATCCTGTGTCACATAGCTTGTCATTTTGCGAAGGCAGTCCGTATTGATTTCCTTTACATTTTTTTCCGGAAAATAAAAATCTCTCCCTCTTTCGTATCCCAGAAACGCATAAGCAGCTTTAAAAGAGTGGATTTTCCGGAGCCGCTGACACCATGAATCCCAAGAACCTTTCCCTTCGGAATGTCTATCGAAACCTGATTCAGAATGATCTCATCCTGATAAGAAAACTTCAGTTTTTCGACGCTTGCACCGTTAAATACAATATTCTCTCCGTTCGATACCTCTTCTACCGCCGGCTCCTCCTCTAAAAGGGAAAGTACCCTCTCTCCGGAGGCTAGGGTCTGGTTTAAGGTATTGGAAAGAGAAGAAAGTGCTACAACCGGTCCAAAGGAGCTCATCATGGCAAGGGTGGAAAGGAGCAGAGCGGAGAAGCTTACGGCATGGCTCTGATAGAGGAAAAAGCATGGTAAAAAAACATTCCCCAGGAAAAACAGCTGAATTGCAAGATTCGTCACCGCACGCTGTGAGCCCTCAAAGGAGCTTAAGTTTCTTTGGAAAGCGGAGAGTCTTTTCGACCTTTCATCCATTTCCATAGCCTGCTTTTCTCCCACATGGTATTGCTGGATTTCATCCAGACCGTAGAGACTGTCCAAAACAAAGTTATTTTAACTCTCCCATCTCGCTTCTCAGTGCCATGCCGGCTTCCGCACTGCGCTTTCCGTTCCATACGGGAAGCAGCACGCCGACAGTAAGATAGGCAAAAAAAGCAATCCCCCCTGCCAGAATATGTTGCTTTCCGATAAAAATCAGCATAATCAGCGAAGTCAAAAACGCAATAGCAATCGGGGAAACGGTATGCGCAAAAAAGACCTCTAAGAGTTCGATGTCCGAAGTGATCACGGAGATGAGATTCCCCTTTTCCTTTCCCTCCAGCTTTGCCGGGCAGAGTTTTCTTAATATGGCAAATACCTTGTGACGGATAATCGCTAAGATTCGAAAGGCAATATAGTGGTTGCAATACTGCTCACCGTAGTGCAGGATTCCACGCGCTGCGGCAAAGAGAAGAATTACGGTAAAGAGCTTCTGCCAGGAGCCTGTTGCAAAAGAGAGAAAGCCCCCCGGCATAGAAAAGCTAGCCCGGAAAGGCTATGCAGGGCAGGAAGCTCCGAAAATCCCCTTTAGGATTCCGTATCCCCGAGAATGGTAAGGAAGATTGCAGATAAAAATCCTAAAACACCTAAGATAATGCCGGTCAGCATCACTCCCGTAAGAGGCTTTACAAGCACGATAAGCTTCCGCATAATGGCTAAATCCGACCTTCTTTTATTCATGCTTTTCCCCTCCTTCCTCTACCGTATCTTCCCTTTCTCCTGTTTGATTCTGCATGTCTTCCATATGCCCCTGTTCTTCCATACAAGTATCTCTTTGTGTTTCTACAAAACTTTCTGTATGTTTTCCTGCAGAACTCTCTTTGTTTTTATCCGAATAGCGTTCCAGCTCTCTGTTCCTTAAACAAGCGGCTGTAGCTGCCTCCCTTTTAAGGAGCTCCTCATGCTTTCCGGCTTCCGTCACTCTGCCGTTTTCCAACATAAAGATACAATCACTCCCCACAACATTAGCCAGTCTATGGGAAATCAGGAGTATTGTTCTGCTCTTTGCAAGCTCATGGATGACCTCCATAATCATTTCTTCGCTTTCCGCATCAATATTCGAGGTCGCTTCATCAAAAATATAGACCGGAGTATCGTGGAGAGTGCTCTTGCAAGAGAAAGCCTCTGCTTCTGCCCTCCGGAAATATTGCTGCCGTTCGAAAGGAGTGGCATAGCAAGTCCCCCTGTGCTTCTATAAAGGAGAGGAGGTTTACCTTTTTTAAGGCTTCCTTCATTTCCTCCTCTGTCGCGGAGGGCTTTCCGAGGAGAAGATTCTCCCGAACAGTCCCCTTAAAGATCCAGCTGTCATGCCCGATCATCGTCATTTTATCGAGAAAAGACCGAGAGGAAAAATTCCGTAAGCTCTCTTCCGTTTAACTTTACGGAGCCTTTATAGCCCTTATTTTTTTCCCCCGTAAGAATCCCGGCTATCGTGGATTTTCCGGAACCGGAAAGGCCCACGAGGGACACAAAGGAACAGGCAGGAATTTCCAATTCGACATCACGAAGGATTTCCCGACTCTCCTCATAGGAAAAGCAAAGTTTCTCCATGGAAATCCGTATTTCTTTTTTTCTTCCAGTACAGCTTTCCCGTCTTCCGCTTCCGGAAGATCCAGAAAAAGCAAATATTCGGTCACTTGCCTTCATGCCGTTCATGCCGATATGAAAGAAGCTTCCGAGCAGTCGCATGGGGAGAAAGAATTCCGCCGCAAGGAGGGTGATCATTAAAACGCCGGAAAGAGAAATTGCCCCTTTGGAAAATTGACCAAGTGCCGAGATGATCCCGACCGCCGCCCCGCCGTAAGCGACGATATCCATCACCGAAGTACTGTTTAACTGCATGGAAAGCACCTTCATCGTGATTTTCCGGAAAAGCTCCGCTTCCCTGTCCATGTCCTCCGCTGCAGCCTGATCCGCCTGATAAATCTTTAAGGTAGTCATGCCCTGCAGCTTTTCCAAAAAGCTGTCGCCCAGTCCATAATAGATTGCAAAAATAGTTGCTGAGCAGTCTTTTTGCGACAAGCATTACGAGCATAATGACGATAGGAATGAAGGGCACCGCAAGAAGAAGGAGCAGTGCCGTTTGAACGCTGATACGCGAGAGGATAAAGAAGAGGGTAATCGGAGCCAAAAGAGAGTAGAAAAACTGGCTTAGATATCTTCCGAAATAGGTTTCCAGCTGTTCCACGCCTTCTCCTGCCATTTGCACGATTTCCGCGCTGTTTACGCTTTCTCGATAAGACGGTCCGAGAGAGAGCATTTTCTCATAAATCTTATTCCGAAGAATTCGTTTTACATCCGCACTGGCATGAAAGCTCGCCTTTGTATACAGGCGGTCGCAGAGAAAGCGAAAGCCCAGTCCGAGCAGAACAATCCCCATAGTCAAGGCTATTCCCTCCGTACTTAATTTCTGCTGCCAAGCATTCTCTAAGAGATGGGCAATATTGTACACAATCACGACCTGTGCAAGGAGCGAAATCCATTGCCATACTATCTGCTGTACGATATACTTTCCGGCCCCCTCTAAGAGCCGAATCAAACGCATTTTAATCATTAATTCTCCCTTTTCTTTTATCTATTTACACTTTCTTTTTCCATCATTTCAGTTTTATCCCCTAAGCATCCGGCTTTTTTCCCGCTTTCTTATTTTTTTCATTCCCTCTACCGCATGAGAAATCAATAAGAGCGGATGATGGAGCAGCATACTCGGTCCGCTTATCCGCATGACCGTCCGAATCTTCTCCCGCATTTCCGGCGAATAGCAGTGTACCGGGCAATAACTGCAGAAACTCTTTTTTTCCATAAAGGGGCAACGGGCAATCCTCGATATGGCATAGTCCGAAAGCGCCTTACATTCTCCGCAAAGTGCCCCGGAGCTACCGTGCTTCTTCTTGCAGTATAGAAATCATCTCCGAAATCAAACGGATTTCACCCTGTCTCTTCTTTTCGGTCTGCTCTGAATTCATAAAGCGCACTCCCTTTCTTTGCCGACACAGATATTCTTTCCGCCCTATTTATGCTACAATATCGAAGTATTTATGATGCAAAAAAAGTTTTCGGAAAGGTTTTTATGAAAAAAATATCTGCGCTTTAGCTATCCTATTTTTGGCTGTGCTTTTCACGCTGATGCTTTACTTTATTCTTTTTTTGTCAGTGCTTTTGAGTTAGCTTGTTATAACAACTTCTCTTATTATAGAAAAGAATTTAAAAAAATTCAAAAGTAGAAGAAAGTCTTAAGGAATATAGGGGGGAGGAAATTCCTCTTTCCGATTTGGAAAATGTGATGCGGGAAACTCTGCGTTATCTTCGGGGGATCAGGGAAAATCTCTTGATTCCCGTTTCGGTAAATGGAGAAAGTACCGAGTTCTATCAGGAGAATGAGGCTTCCCACATGGCGGATGTTCGGGTGCTGTTTACGACAAGTCTTACACTACGCACCATGTTTATTCTCTCCTGCCTCGCCATTCTCTTTTTCCTTCTGATTTTGGAGCATGGTAGAGCCTTTTATATTCTGGGAAAGGGCTTTCTCTTTACTTCTATAGGACTGCTTTCCGTCCTGCTTCTCCTTTCCCTCTATGCCGTAGTAAATTTCAATACCGCGTTTACAGAGTTTCATCATATTTTTCTTCTCACAGGGAAACTGGGAGTTTGATCCTACTTTAAGCCGCATGATTGACATTATGCCGGAGGAATTTTTTGCAGATACCGCCCTAAGGATTCTTATGCATTATCTTTTCCTCCTGGTCTTCCCTTTCCTCTTCAGCTTTTTCTTTGTAAAAAGAGCTAAGGGCTGGGGTTACCCTGAGGAAGATAAAAAGGAGTTTTATGGAAGAATATAAAATCGAAGAAAAAAAAGCTATCCTCGTTGGAGTACAGTTTCCGGACAATAAAGATTTTTTTCTCGATATGGAAGAACTTGCCGGGCTTTGTGAAGCTTTAAGCATTCGTCCCGTAACAAGCCTTAGTCAGAGCCTTGCGAGAGAAGACAGCGCAAGCTTTATCGGAAGCGGTAAGGTGGAAGAGGTACGAGAAGCCGTTCTGTTCCATGAGGCAAATCTCGTTATTTTCCAAAATCCGCTTTCCCCGTCTCAGCTTCACAATCTAACAAAAGCACTTCCCTGTGAGGTTTTAGACCGCACACAGCTTATTTTACAAATCTTCTCGGAAAGAGCGAAAACCAAGGAAGCGAAGATGCAGGTAAAGTACGCCACGCTCCAATATATGCTCCCCCGCCTTGTCGGCTTACGGGAAAACCTCTCTCGTCAAGGTGGCGCCTCCGGCTCCCTTTCCAACCGTGGTTCGGGAGAAAAGCAGATTGAGCTGGATAAGCGGAAAATTCAAGAAGAAATGGCTATCCTTCGCAGAGAATTAAAAAAACAGGAGGAAGTGCGAAAAGTAAAAAGACAAAAAAGAGATAGAGCGGCTATTCCGAGAGTTGCACTGGTCGGCTATACCAATGCTGGAAAGTCGAGTCTTATGAATGCACTCCTTACCCTTAGTAAGGAAAAATCAGGCAGAGGGCGTAGAGGAAAAAGATATGCTTTTTGCCACCCTCGACACGACCATTCGAAGAATTGTTCCGGAGAAGGGTGAAGAATTCCTGCTTGCCGATACGGTAGGCTTTATCCGTTCTCTTCCGGACAAGCTCCTCGATGCCTTTCACTCCACCTTGGAAGAAGCAGTGGAAGCGGATTTGATTTTACAGGTCGTGGATTACAGTGATGAAAATTATCAGAAACACATGGATGCCACGCTGGACACCCTAAAGAAGCTCGAAGCCGGGCATATCCCCATGCTCTATGTGATGAATAAATGCGATAAATTTCTTCCTTTGGAAGAAATTCCGAAGCTGCGAGGCGAAAAGCTCTACATTTCCGTAAAGGAAAAGCTGGGCATAAAAGAGCTTGTCGAAAAGATTTCACAAGTCCTCTCGGCAGGTCTAAAGCAGGTAGACATCCTCCTTCCCTATACCGCTTCCGCCTATGAAAATCGAATCCGAAGCGAAGGAAAACTCCTCTCCCTCTCCTACGAAGAAGAAGGCATCCTGATTTCCGCAAGAGTTCCCGCCGCACTGGAGGCACAGTTAAGGGTGTATGCCGTATAGAAAAGCTCCAGCTATACTCTTTTGTAAAGGCGCTCTCGCTTGGGCTCCGACGCAACGATACTAAATTCACACTTCGTTTCACTCGTGTTCATTAAGTGCCGGCGTCTCCGCACACTTTACTTAAGAGTATGGCTGGAGCTTTATCACTACATAGCCCCTAAACATACCGCAAAATCACCGCTACAATCCGCCCTTTCTTCGTATTCTTCTCCACCCCGATATAGCAGAACTTTCCAAGTCCGCGGACGGAGATTTTTCTCCGCCCTTTAGACTGCTGCTGCCCTTTACCGTTATCCCGTCTCGGTAAACGAGTTCCTTCTGGAAGTACTCCTGTGCGTTTCCTCTCGAAAGATGAAAAACGGCGGAAACTACGGCATCCAATCGCTCGGAAGGCACGAAAATCCTCTCTTCGACCTCTCTTCTCTCTATCCTTTCCGTATCCATAACTTCCCTTACTTCTACAGTAGTGTGTCGGATAGTCGTGAGATTTTCCGCAACATAGTCCTTCATTTTTCCGTAAGAGAAAAAAAGGTAGGAGGCATTTTCCTGAAAAAGGATATCCCCAACCTGCTCTCTGGTAATTCCCAAATTCATTACCGCACCCAAAAATATCTCTGTGAGAAAGTTTTTCTGCAAATTTTTTTCCTGTTTTCCCCGAATTTCCAGGATAGAAAAAGGGCGTATTTTCTCCGGAAAGAGAGTTCTGCACTCTTCTTCCGTCATAAAAACTCGGATAGAAAACAAAAGAGCTGTCTTTCCCCATTTTCCGGCAAAAGAAAAATAGGAGGCGCCTCGTTCCCCCTTGATACTTTGCAGGAACTTTGCCCGTTCCTCTTCCGATAGAAAAGGCGCTTGTTGTCGCGTAACCTCGCTCCTCCGCCATGCGCCGTAAGTCTTTAATGTGAGACAGTATATCTTCTTTTTCTTTCATGATGGCTCTATCTATGGTCTTTCCATTCTTTCATGCCGCTCTATGTATTTTCTTCCGATTCTTTCCGGCAACTCTGTCTATTATCTTCCCATTCTCTTATTCAACTCTATTTGTTTTCTTCCAAAAATTCCATTTCCCCCTGCATCCATACCGTTCCCTTAAAAGCGTCTTCCGATAGCCGGAACACCGAGAAGATCCTTCTCATTCATGCAGACATGAAAAATGGCATCATTACATTGTACTTTTAAGTCCAGCACATTTTCTTGCGTATAGACATTGCTCTTAATGCGTAAAGAAATGATTTCTCCAAGAATGGCATACTGGTCACATTCCACGCCGGTGGGCATAAAACTACTTTCTACTAGGCTGTAGAGGTCTTCTTCCTCAATCCTGCGGTTAATCTCCGACATAATATGCATATCGGTCTCGGTCAAAGTCTCGATTGCGTCCTCATCTCCGGCTCTTGCCGCATCAAACAATCGTTTCTGTTCTCTCTTTCTCTGCTGGAAAAACCTCCTCATCCTCCACTCTTTTTTCGATTGGTAAAATGATTTTTCCTTCGACAGCCATGCCGGTTAAAAATACCTGCTTGGGCTTAATCGGTACACTCATCCGCTTTAATTGTCTTGCCTCCAGGGAGTTACAAAGATAAAAAATCAGGGTAATACCGGAGCTGAAATCTTCCATGATGCCGGCATAAGTTTCTCTCTCTGTATGTCGCTCAATACCGGCTTCCTCCGTGCGCGTACCCTCATAAGAATGCATGTACGGAAAATAATAGTCCCGGACAAACATACCGTCCGGATCCCTATGTCCCACCACCGTGATTCCCATTGACGGTGCGACCGGAAGCTGGTACTGCTCCACTACTCTTCCGGACTCCGCAGCAACAAAGGCGGTACGATATTTTTCATGGATTGCCCTGTCTAAGTAAAATTCCGTTTCTCGATCGTTCTGTAATGCGGAAAATCCTATAGACCGTAGGAACTTGTGCATTCTCTCTCCCTCATCCTTGGTCATATCATCGCATAGTTACACTGCATCTTACGATATATTCTCTCTCCTTGCAAGATACTTCCCTATAATTGTAAGAAAAAAAGGGATTCAGCCTGTAATAAACTGAAATCCCTCTTTCTTCATAACGAGTATCACTCATAAAGGTTGCGGTATCTCGTTGTCCTTATTTTTCTCTTTGGTGCGGCATGCACTGCTTCGGAAAAATACATCTTCCAAAGCTTCACCAACCGCCTCATTGTAAGTCGGGTGGGCTCTCATCGCTTTCAGAAGCTGCGGAACGGTAAAACCGTTTGCTACCGCATTCCCGAATTCGCCAATCATATCGGTTGCACGAGCACACATCATCTGGACTCCCAAAACTTTCTTTGTTTCCTTGTCAGCCAGAATCTTCACAAAACCGCGCTCTTCCTTGGAAATCAAGGACTTTCCGTTTGCACTCATCATGAACTTTCCAACTTCAATCTCTATTCCTTTATCCTTTGCTATGGCTTCGGTAATGCCGACGGAAGCAATTTCCGGAGAAGTGTAGACACATGACGGAACTACGGAAAGATCTATGCTTCTCTTTTCTCCTGCAAGCTCTTCCATAAGACAAATCCCCTGTGCGGAAGCAAGATGTGCAAGCTGCATTCCCGGAATCAAATCTCCGATTGCATACACACCGTCCATAGAGGTCTTAAAGTGCTCATCTACAATCACCCTACCTCTTTCCATGCTAAGGCTTACCCCTTCTCCGAAAAGTCCCTCTGTTGCAGGAACTCTTCCTACCGCACAAAGAACATACTTAGAACTAACACTCTCCTCCTGTTCCTTATCCAGATAAATACAGGAAACTCCGTCGGCTTCCTTTTTAATTTCCTTTACCTGTACACCGGTGTGAACCTCTACTCCTCTTTTCTTTAGAATCATCTTCAGATTCTGTGCAAAAATCCTTATCCATGTTGGCAAGGATGCTGGGAAAGAGCCTCCAATATGGTAACCTTGGTGCCAAAGCGCCGCAAAGATAGAAAGCAAACTCCACTCCGATAACTCCGCCTCCGATGATGCTTAAGCTCTCCGGTACTGCTGTGAGTTTAAAGATTTCATCACTGTTCAGAACTCCCTCGCTATCGAGCCCCGGAATCGGTACTGTAGCCGGCTTAGAGCCTACCGCAAGAATGGTATGCTTTGCTTTGCAGTGTAGTTCTCCCTCCACAGAGTGAACCGTTACGGAGCCGTCCTTTTCCAAGGTGCCCGTTCCTTCCAAAAGCTCCACTCCGTTTGCCTTAAAAGAGCTGTCCTACACCGGACACAAGCTTATTAATCACATCATCTCTATAGGATAGAATCTTTTCGTAATCGTAGCGAACATTCTCCGCAAAAATGCCGTACTCCGCTGCCGATTGCATTTCTCGAAACAGCTCCGTAGCATGAATCATGGCCTTTGTCGGAATACAGCCTCTGTTTAAGCAGGTTCCACCCGGCTTGTCCTTCTCTACTACCGCAGTTTTAAAGCCGAGCTTAGCAGACTTTAAAGCCGTCACATATCCTCCCGGACCCGCACCGATTACGATTACATCATACTGTTTATCCATATTTCTCCTTAATATGCAGAGTACTATTCCTGCATAAGCAGAAATAGTACTCTACTAAAAAATCAAACAATCTTATGTCCACTGATACCGAAGTACCGGCTCTCTTGCAGCCTTTACCTCATCCAGTCTGCCGACCGGTGTCGTAACCGGTGCATTGTGGAGCGCTTCCGGATTCTTTTCAGCTTCCTTGTAAAGCTTTCTGAATACTTCAATCGCCTGATCCAATGTTTCCTTCGACTCGGTTTCGGTCGGCTCAATCATGAGCGCTTCATGAACGATAAGAGGGAAGTACATTGTTGGCGGATGCATGCCGTTGTCTAACAGACTCTTTGCAATATCCATTGCGGACACGCCGGTTTTATCTTTCAGATCCTGCAGGCTCATAACAAATTCATGCATACATACTTCATCATACGCCATGGTATAAAGATCCTTCAGCTTATAGCGCATATAGTTCGCGTTGAGAACCGCATTCTTACAAGCCTCGGGGATTCCTTCCTTACCTAAAGTAAGAATATAGGTCAGAGCTCTTACTACAACCAGGAAGTTGCCGTAGAAAGCCTTCATATCTCCAATGCTCTTTACCGGCTTAACGAAGTGCTTGTCCTGCTCTCCTTCCACAAGTACAGAAGGGAGGAAATCGGCTAGAAGCTTCTTACATCCTACAACACCGCTTCCGGGACCGCCGCCACCGTGTGGAGTGGAGAAGGTCTTATGGAGATTCAAGTGAATAACATCGAATCCCATATCTCCCGGACGAACTACGCCCATAACGGCATTCAAGTTAGCACCATCATAGTAGTTTAAGCCGCCGCAATCATGAATGAGCTTTGTGATTTCCAGAATATTGTCATCGAAAAGTCCGACTGTGTTCGGGTTTGTCAGCATTAAGCCTGCCACATCATCTCCGAGCACCGCCTTCAACTTCTCCATATCCACTAAACCGCGCTCGTTTGACGGAATGGTTACTACCTTATAGCCTGCCATAGTCGCACTTGCAGGGTTTGTTCCGTGTGCCGCATCCGGAATGATGATTTTATCTCTCTTAAAGTCATTTCGGCTTTCATGATATGCCTTAATCAGCATTAAACCCGTAAATTCTCCATGAGCACCTGCTGCCGGCTGTACAGTAAGTCTGTCCATTCCGGTGATTTCACAAAGCAGCTTTTCGATGGTCTGGATTACTTCCATAGCCCCCTGTACTGTACTCTCCGGCTGTAAGGGGTGAATATCCGCAAAGCCTTCCAGCCCTGCCATATCATCATTTACCTTCGGATTGTACTTCATCGTACAAGATCCCAGAGGATAGAATCCGTCGTTTACACCTCTGGATTTCTTCGATAACTCGGTGTAATGTCGGCTGAGTTCCGTTTCGGAAAGCTCCGGAAGATGCAACTCGGTTTTTTTCTTCTATCGCCTTCAGGAAGAGTCTTAAGCTCTACGTCACAAGGGGGAAATAAGCTACATTGTCTTCCTGCTCTGCTTTTTTCAAAAATCAGCATATTTACACCTCCTTTATAAGCTGTACTGCCCGGTCAATAGAGGCTTTGTCATTTACCTCCGTGCAACACCAAAGGATTCTCTTCTCATCCAGTGGATATCCTCCGAGGATGTCTTCCTTTTCAAAGCAGCCAAAACCTTATCGGAAGGAATCTCTGATTCCGTAACAAATTCGTTGAAGAACTCTCCGTCCTCTGTTCTTTTTAAAGCCAATCTTCTCCAGCTCGGCAGCCATATAATGCGCCTTGGAAAGACAAAGCTCGGCAGCCTGCTGCAGGCCTTCCCTTTCCTACTGCCGCAAGATATACACCTACAGCCAGTGCGCAAAGCGCCTGGTTCGAGCGAACGTTACTGGAAGCCTTTTTCTCTACGAATGTGCTGTTCTCTCGCCTGCAAGGTCAGAACATAACCGGTTCTTCCCTGATGATCCTCTGTCGCTCCTACGATTCTTCCCGGAAGACTTCTCTTCATGGCATCTGTACAAGCCATAAAGCCGATGTAGGGACCTCCGAAGGAGATAGGAAGACCGAGAGCCTGTCCGTCTCCTACGGCAACATCTGCACCGTACTCTCTCGGGCTCTTAACTAGACCTAGGGAAATGGGGTTCACGCTCATTCCGAACTTCGCACCCTTTTCGTGTGCGATTTCTCCGATTTCCTGCGCCTTTTCCAGATTGCCGTGGAAGTTCGGATGCTGAATAAATACTACTGCCGTCCCTTCATCTGCATGAGCCTTGATATATTCTATATCGGTCAAACCTTTCTTCTCGGGAATGATTTCCACTTCCATTCCATTTCCATGGCAGTAGGTCTTTATAGCGGAAATGTAGTCCGGATGCATTAAAGCGGAAACAAGAGCCTTGCTTCTCTTCCTTTCCCGACACATATTTACCGCCTCAGCAGCGGCAGATGCTCCGTCATAAATAGACGCATTGGAAACATCCATGCCGGTGATATCGCAAATCATCGTCTGATACTCGAAAATAGACTGCAATACACCCTGGCTGGTCTCTGCCTGATACGGGGTATAGGAGGTTAAGAAATTCTCCTTGGAAATAACACTCTTAACAATAGCCGGAATAAAGTGTCTGTAGGCACCTGCACCGCGGAAAATCACGGGAAAAACATGGTTTTTCTTAGCCATGCCCGTCATAATCTTCCGAACCTCAAGCTCCGACTTGCCTGAAGGGATGTTTAATTCTGCACTCAGTTTCACTTCCTTGGGTACATGAGAAAACAGCTCGTCAAAAGACGCAAAGCCGATTTCTTTTAACATCTCTTTTTGCTCTGTACTCGTATTGGGAATGTATTTTCCCATAGCCTCACCGCCTTTCTTATACAGTCTTTAAGAACTCCTCATATTCATCCGCTGTAAGCAAATCTTCCTTATCGCTTACATCCTTAACTTTGATAAGCCAAGCCTCGTACGGCTTTGCATTCATGCTCTCCGGAGCATCGAGTACTTCTTCATTGATAGCACTAACGGTTCCGCTTAAAGGAGAAAGTACATCGGAAACCGCCTTAACGGACTCTACATCGGAGAACGGCTCTCCCATGGTCACTGCATCGCCAACTTCCGGAAGGTTGATGAATACCAGATCTCCCAACTCTGCCTGCGCATAGTCGGTAATCCCTACTAAGTACTCTCCGCCTTCTTCCTTCACCCACTCATGAGACTTTGTGTACAATAATCCCTGTAATACTGCCATTTCTTTATCCTCCTTGTTCTCTTTATCTCTAGCACGGGGTATCCCCTTGCTAATCTTTGTTTTCTTTTGTTCCTCTTTTATTCTCTTTTGTTCTTCTTTGTCTTACAAAGCTTTTCTCTTTTGCAATGATTTTACTCTTTTACAATTATTTAGCTCTCTTATAGAAGGGAAGCGGAATGATTTCTACTTCTACCTTTCTTCCGCGCACATCTACTTCCAGCTTTGTACCGACTTCCGTATAGCGTGCATCCAGCAAAGCCATACCTACCGGCATATTTAAGAATGGTGCCTGTGTTCCGGAAGTAGTATGTCCGATTACTTCTCCGTTTAAAAGAACATCCTGTTCTTCACGGATAATTCCTCTTCCGATAACCTTCAGTCCCACTCTCTGAATCTTCGGCTCTCCCTTTGCTTCAATGGCAGCCTTACCGATAAAGTCAGGCTTGTCCATCTTCACCGCAAAATTAAGTCCTGTTTCAAGAGGAGTAATCTCATCATTCATCTCATGTCCGTAAAGCGGCATGGATGCTTCCATACGAAGCGTATCTCTTGCTCCAAGTCCGCAGGGAACGAGTCCTTCTTCCTTACCGTTCTCCAGTAAGAGATCCCACATCTTCTCTGCATACTCATTCTTTAAGTAAAGCTCCACTCCGTCTTCTCCGGTATATCCGGTCTTGGAAACGATGCAGGGCATGCCGCCAACTCACTGCGTCAAATACTGCATGATAGTATTTTGTCGGGATGTACTCTTCTTTGGTCAGCTTTCTTAAGATGTCCATAGCCTTCGGGCCCTGCAACGCAATCTGAGAATACTGATCGGAAACATTTTCGAATTTCACATCGCCGAACTGGTGCTTTAACATCCAGTCAAAGTCCTTCTCCTTATTTGCCGCATTTACAACAATAAAGTAGTCGTTGTCTTTTCTCTTATAAACAATGAGGTCATCCACAACGCCACCCTTTTCGTTACACATAAGACTGTAACGGGCTTGTCCGTCAACCATATTTTCAAAGCGGTTGGTCAAGAGCTTCTCCAGATTGGCTAAGGCATCCTTACCCTGGCACAAAATCTCTCCCATGTGGGAAACGTCAAACAGTCCCGCCTGATTTCTAACCGCTAAGTGTTCCTTAATTACACCGGTAGGCTCATACTGTACCGGAAGGCAATAGCCTGCGAAAGGAACCATCTTTCCCCTGCTTTCACATGGGCATCATACAGCGCTGTTCTTAATTCCATAGCATTCCTCCTTTATTTTGTCTTAAAAAATGTATCTATCCCAAAAACTCCGCAATTTCTTCCGCGGAAATTCTGTAGATTTTTCCTTCCAGATTTCGACTCTTTAAGCCCTCATAGAGAGAGTCCTTGTCGAAATACAAGCCGATAAAGGCTTCTGCAATTTCTTTTTCATCCAAGGTACTGAAAAAGTCTCCGCTTACCGCGGCTTCTTGAATTTTTCCCTCCTTCACTTCAAAAGAAAATTGCATCTTTCCTCCCGGAAAGCGTCCGGTTTTTTTCTATCGAAAACTTGGGATTCTTCCCATACAGTTTTTCCTTATTTTCAAAATGTTCCCTTGCAAGTTCGGACACCCGTTCCCGCTCGGAAGACTCCAGCTCGTATTCCCTGCTCTTCGGATCCGCCGCCATAATGGCTTCTATCATTTTTCTTTTAAAGACTTCCGGACTGATCTTTTCTTGCAGGTGTTCGGCGATATTGCAAACCCGCTCCCGTGCTGATTGAATACTTTTGGATCGAATCTTACACTCATCCACCTTGGTGGAAGCCACCATTTGCTCTATATCCGTATCAAATAAGAGGGAGCCGTGGTGAACGATGCTCTTTCCCAGGCGATACTGTGCATTTCCGGAAAACTTTCGTCCCTCTATACAGAGGTCATTTCTCCCGTTAAACTCTCCGTGAACCGACAGCTTTTCCAAGGCATTTAAAATCGGGCTCAAATATCCTCTGAAGTCAATTTCCTCTCCCCTGTCCCGGTCGATGAAGCTGAACTGCCAGCCTCCAAGGTCGGTGTAAATCGTTCCGCCTCCGCTCATTCTCCGAACCAGATGAATCCCTTTTTCCCTGACATAGGGAAGGTTGATCTCTTCCATAAGATTCTGGTACCTTCCGAGCATGAGTGTCGGTGTGGTTCTCCAAAAGAGAAAGACAGTTTCCTCAAAGAGCTTCTCCATTGCCAGATAATACTCTAAGCCGAAGTTTTCATAGACATTTGTACTATCCAGCTCAATATAAATCATGGACGTCCTCCATCACTTCCCAAGCCTTATACGAGCTTCTGGCAAGCGGAGCCGAGGCAACAAAGCGAAAACCGATGTTTAATGCCTTCTCCTTATATCTTTGGAAATCCTCCGGGCTGGCATAGCGTGCGAGGGGATAGTGCAACTTTGTCGGTTGCAGATATTGCCCTATCGTTAAGATATCACAGCCGGTATCGTAGACATCCCGCATTAACTCTTCAATCTGCTCTTCCGTCTCTCCAAGCCCCACCATAAAACCGGTTTTCGTACGGATATTCTTTCCGTGCTCCTTGCAATACTGTAGAACAAAGAGAACGCTCATAACTTGCCTTGGAACGAACAGCCCTCTGCAATTCCTTTACCGTTTCCACATTATGATTTAATACATCGGGTGCAGCCTCCAACACGATATCCAAAGCCTCCGTATCTCCCTGCATATCGGAAATCAGCGCTTCCACGGTCGTTCCCGGGCAAAGCTCCCGGATTGCCTGAATGGTCTTTGCAAACTGCGTCGCTCCCCCGTCCGGAAGATCATCTCTTGTGGAGCAGGTAAGCACGACATGCTTTAGATTCAGCTTCTTCGCGGCAAGCGCTACATTCTTCGGCTCCTCCTCATCAGGGCGGCTCCGGTCTTCCCGTACAAACATTACAAAAACGACAGTTTCTGGTGCAAATGTTCCCAAGAATCATAAAGGTAGCCGTATGCTTTCTATAGCACTCCGCAAGATTCGGACAGTTCGCTTCCTTACAAACCGTATTCAGATGCAGGTCTTTCATCAGACTTGCCACTTCTTCCGTAGCTTCCTGATTGAAGCGAACCTTGAGCCAGTCCGGCTTTTTCTCTGAAAAGGCTTTCTTTTCTTCTGTTCTTTCCAAGCTTTTTCCAATGCTTTCTCCCTTACAACTATTCTTCCTCGATAAGGCCTACAACCTCTTCTACCTTTACTTCATCCCCTTCTTCGAAATACACTTCCTTTAAGGTTCCGCTAAAGGGGGACTCCACCTGAGTCACTACCTTATCCGTTTCGATTTCAAAAAAACCGGCTCCCCTTTTTCTACCTTATCGCCCACTGACTTTACCCAAGAGCACAATACTGCTTCCTGCATCTCTTCCCTAAGCTTCGGTAACACCAATTCCATTTTCATTGCCTACTCCTATTCTGTCAAAAAAATCGTTCTTTCCTCTATGCGCTCCCTTTGCTATAGCAAAAGAGATAGCAAGGCTTCTTTTTCTCTGGTGGACTGCTGCCCCAGAACTTTCTCAACATTTTTCTTCGAAAAGCGAAAGCTTGTATCGTTTGCCCTGAAATAAGTCTCTCGTCTTCTTTTCGTCCAATAGGGGAGAGTGCATGGCAAAGTTCTCTATCATCCCCTTTTGCACATGGTAGTCTATAATCAGAGGATAGTCCTTATATTGTGTTTCTCTGTGGAAGTGGAAGGCGGGTGACTTTCCAAAGGTCCATTCCCAGGAACGATACTTTTCTTCCGCAAGCTCCTCTATTTCTTTATGCTCTTCTTCCCCTAAAACAAGGTGTTCTCCATCCCTTCCCAAGAGTTGCCGAAAAAGAAGCTCCATGAACTCTTCTGTCGAAGGGGGCTTCTCCATCGTTTTTTCCCATTCTTTTTTTATATTGGTTACTTCCGATATCGCGGAAACAGAGGCCTTGGAGGAAATATCCTTACTCTTATGCGCAGTGCATATCTCCGATAAAAGCGAAAGCTCCGCATCATACAGAAGCGTACCGTGATGTAAAACACGGTTTCCGCTTACCTTCTGTGCACTGCCGGAGATTTTTTTCTTTCTTATACAGAGGTCTGAAACCTTATCCTGCTCCGCTTGAATGCCCAAGCTTTGCAAGGCGGAGAGAATAACAGATAAAAAACGTCCATAGTCCAGACACTTTTCCCGATCTCGCATCAAGCTGTAATTGATATTGCCCAGGTCATGATAAACCGTTCCGCCGCCACTCATTCTTCGTACGACCGGAACCCCCCTCTGCTTTAACTGCAATAGATTTACTTCCTGGGAAATGTTTTGATAGCAGCCCACAACCACCGAAGGACGATTTCTCCAGAGTAAAAAAACGTCCTTATCCTCTATCTTCCGGAATAAATATTCCTCCAGTGCCAAATTGTAAAAAGGGTCCAGTGTATCACTCAGTACGCCTATCATCTTTCACCCCTTCTGCAAAAAGCAGACCACTCTCCAGTACTCCCAAATGGCATGAAAGCCAATCCGAGGTTATATGAATCTTACTATGTTTCCTATTGTATACTAAGTCACAAGAAACATGAAGCATTTTATCCGGATAATTAATAAATATTTTTGCTTTTCATCAAGTTCCTTTATCAATTATGCACGAAAATATAGTCCTTTATTTTCTTCGGAGCAAAATTGAATTGTATAATTTATACATCGTTAAACAGTTTTTATTTTATTTGAAAAATATTCTAAAAAAACTGCGAAAAGAAAAAAGTTCTTCTATACGAAGCTTCTCTTTTCACAGTCTTCTCATCTTATTCTTGCTTACTCAGCTTTTCAGTCAGTTTTTTTAATCCGATTTATTCTTGCGCTCAGCGCTGTCTAGAACTCTGCTTCTTACTTATACCATACCCTGGCTAAGCATTGCCTCTGCAACCTTCTCAAAGCCGGCCACATTCGCACCGACTACAAAGTTTCCTTCATAACCGTATTTCTTTGCGGCTCCGGATACATTCTTATAAATGTTCTGCATAATCCCTTTAAGTTTTTCATCCACTTCCTCAAAGCTCCAGGAAAGTCGCTGTGAGTTCTGGCTCATCTCCAAGGCGGATACGGCAACACCGCCGGCATTCGCAGCCTTGCCGGGCATATAGAGGATCTTCTTCTCCAGGAAAATATCTACCGCATGCTCATCGGAAGGCATATTTGCGCCTTCCGCAACGCAGAAGCAGCCATTCTCGATTAAAGTCTTCGCTTCCTCTCCGTTCAGCTCATTCTGTGTCGCACAGGGCAATGCCACATCACACTTCACAGCCCATGGACGCTCTCCCGCATGGAAGCTTGCTCCCGGAACTCGCTCTGCATATTCGGAGATTCTTCCTCTCTTTACCTGCTTAATATCGAAAAGTACATCGAGCTTAATGCCCTCCGGATCATAAACATAACCGCTGGAATCCGAGCAGGTCACTACCTTTGCTCCGAGGCTCTCCGCTTTTTGAATTGCATACTGCGCTACATTTCCGGAGCCGGAAACCGCAAGTACCTGCCCCTTCAGTTCTTTTCCGGCAGCCTTAAGCATCTCATCCACAATATAGATTAAACCATAGCCCGTTGCCTCCGGACGAGCAAGAGATCCGCCGAAGCTTCTTCCCTTTCCGGTAAGAACCCCCTCATAGAGATTGGTAATTCTCTTGTACTGTCCGTACATGAAGGCCACTTCTCTTCCGCCTACACCGATATCTCCGGCAGGAACGTCTTCATTTGCCCCGATATACTTATAGAGCTCTGTCATAAAGCTCTGGCAGAAGCGCATAACTTCCGCTTCCGACTTTCCCTTCGGGTCAAAGTCTGCACCGCCCTTACCGCCACCGATAGGAAGGCCGGTAAGAGAGTTCTTTAAGATCTGCTCCATACCGAGGAACTTTAAGATTGCCTGATTTACGGTCGGATGGAAACGAAGTCCTCCCTTGAATGGCCCGATTGCAGAATTAAACTGTACACGATAACCGATATTCACATGATTTTTTCCCTGATCATCCGTCCATGGCACACGGAAGCTCACAATCCTTTCCGGCTCCACAAAACGCTCCAGTAATGCGTTCTTCCGGTATAAATCTTCATTGGCCTCCACGATAGGAGAAAGGGACTCCAAAATTCGCTTTGCAGCCTCCAAAAACTCCGCTTCATGAGGATGTTTCTTTTCCAGTGCCTGATATACTTCACTTACATAAGACATACATTTGCCTCCATTCTTTCTTCATTTACCGCTAAACTATAGCACCAATTGCGGTTTTCCTACAATAGAAAATAGCTTGCATTCCGAAAAAGAATAGTAATTGTACCCTAAATGAAATACAGTATCCTTAAAGCATAAGCATCAAGAGAAAGGCTACCTTTCCCATCTGTCGTATAGGAAAAGATAGCCTTTCTTTTTTCTTTATATCGGTTACCAAGTGGGCACACCAGAAAATGATGGCGCGAACTGAATTTTTGTCCTTAAAGAGAACGCCCCTAATCTATATTATAATTTAAATCCTTCAGATCTCTCTTTCCCTGAAGATCTTCCTCCAAAAAAATCAAACTTAGCCATACCCTTAAAACCTGCCACAAGGGAGGTGGGGAAGCTCACTATTTCCTGATTGATTACGCGAACATTGCTGTTTACGATGCGTTTTTGCCGCTGCCAGGTCCTCATTTTCCGAAGCAATCTCCTTCTGGAGTGCTAAAAACTGCTCGGAGGAGAGGAGGTCGGGATAGTTCTCCGCCACAGCACGAATCTGCGAAAGAACATCATTTTGATTCGCAATCACCTGGTTGGTATCCTTCATACTGCCACCCTGTCTTAAGCCCACAAGCTCCGTAAACACCTTCTCTTCATGCTTGGCGTAGGCTTTTGCTACCTTCAGCATCTCGGAAATCGTGTCATAACGCTTTACCAGCGTGATGTCCACCGTCTTCTTGGATTCCTCGATAGAAACCACATAGCGATTTAACTTATTGCTCTGTCCGATAAACCAAAAGAAAATCACTGCCAAAACAATAATCGGAATTAAAACCATTTTTTTCTCCTTTTCTCTTCTTTTTATGGAAATGCGCTTTACTTCATTTCTAAAGTATACGCTCGTTCCAACACAACGCTTTATGTAAAGATCTCCGTAAAGCCTTCGATAAAAATCAATCTCCGCCCGAAGCTTCTTATACTCTTCCACCATGGAAAGCTTGTCTATCGCCTCTACCGTTTTGGGAACAGGGAAAAGCTGATAGCCCGTATAACGGGAGATATACATGCTGCTGTCTTCTATATAGATTGCCGTCCGGCTTTCGGCAATATTTTTTTGTCAAACCACTCTAAGACAGTCGGGTTTAAAAAAAGCGCCTCGCCATGAACTCGTCGGTACAAAAAAATATTGTAATGTTCGTTATGTCTGATGTCCTCCGTATCAATCTTCAACTCATTTTTCTGCTTACCCGGATAATTCTGTATCTCTCTCTTCAAAATAGCCGTTTTTTCTGTAGGAATAATCCGGATATGTCCTGAAAAGGGTCGCGGAAAATGCATTCGGAAAACCTGTCCGTAGAAATCCGTTACCTCTTTTCTCGATGTCCTTCCTTTGCTGTCCGTACTTTCCACAACATGATAAGCGTAAAGATTCATTACGGAGAGTTCTCTACTGTCATGAAAGCTAAGTTCCGTATTTCCCTGATAATTAGTGGAAGAGGGACAAACCTTCTTGACAGGGTCCAGAAGAAAGTCCGGCGTGACCTTCATTTCTCCCGCGGGAAAGATCTCTTTTACAATGGGAGATAAAAAAACCTTTCCACGTAGAGGACTTCGTTGTTCTCTTTCTTTTCACTGAAAGAGTTCCCGCTTCCTTTTTGAACACAGGGATAGACGAAAATGAATCCTAAAAACTGCTGCAATACCAAGTCCTACAAACTTAAACATGGCAAAGAGTAAAATCGCTCCAATCACCATGGCAATCTTATACATCTTCCATCGGAGGTTTATTTTCATCTTTTCCCGAAGAATTTCTAGCTTCTCTTGGTACTCGGAAGAGGCTTCTATTTGCCGGATACGTTCAAGCTCTTCTTCTCTGCTCTCTCTTATTTCTTCTGCCATTCTCACTCCTAAGAACTCACTCCTAAAAATCTACTCTATTGCTATCCGGAACTTTCCTGCAAGACTCGTCTTTTTACGACTAAGGTGCAGCCAATAACGAGGAAAGTTGGATTGGAATCAAATTAATAAATTATATAATCTGACTGTTTTTTTAAGAATAATAAAGGAGGAAGGTACTGTCAAGAATAAAGAAGTAAAATGCTCCTTCTTTTTTTGGCAGTATGAAGCGGAAAGGAATTCCGATTTAGAACTCTGTTGCTTAGCCCATAAAGATTAAGGGCAATCAGATTATTTTTCTTTTAATGAAATAGGCAATACTTCCTTCCTTCGAAAAAGCCCTCTACAATCCACAAGCTTAGAAAGGACTCAGGAAGTAAACTGAAGAGAATCAGAAATACCCAGATGAAGAACAACCACTCTATTCCACCAAGGCAGAGTCCCAGCATCCTGTTTCCGAAATTTAAGACGGGGAGTTTAAAGATATATTCGAGGATTTGTTGCACAATCTTAAAAAGCAGCCTAAAAAGAAAGTACAAGATAATAAAAAACAGGATCCCGTTAATAAAGCTGATAATCTGCTGCGCAAAATAATCCTGCCATTTTCCCATTGTCTCATATAGGCCTCCGAAAAGAGGCGGTGCCGTAGGCTCCGGCTGGGAGGGCAGAAAATCACTGATTCCCTTCGGAATAGCTACAATATTGTTTTTTACCGGAAGAATAGCGGACCATATTTTGCTAAAGATCCCTTTTAAAAAGGCGCTCTCTACTACCGCTCTGATTGCAAAGGGATAGAGGAGCTTTGCCAATATAATGGACGCAAAAAGAGAAAGAACGGAAAAAATCTTCTTTACCGCCCCTTTTTTATACCCTATTACTGCAAAAATAATAAAGGAAAGGAGTAGGATGATTCCTACTCCTATTTCACTGCTTCCCATCCCTTACCCCATAAAGTGTTCTTCTCTTAAGATGAGTTTATCATCCTTGTCATACTTCGGGCGGAAAAGAGAGCCAATCTTCTTGCCTATGCTCGGCTTCTCTGCCTGATCCGCAGTATCTTCAATCAAGTCTCTGGCACTTTCCTCATTTAAGACGATGCCGTCTTCCTCCATAAGCTGGATGCGCTCATAGAGGGCGGTGATGCCCTTCTCCGTAATACTGCAATCAATGCTTTTCGCATAGTTGATTGCATAGTCGGCAAATTCTTCTATATCCATGGAAGAAGCGGATTTCGGAGTAGCCTTTTCAGCAGGGCGAACGTCCTCCTCTATCGCTTTTCTATCCTCTCTTACCGTCGGAAGAATTTCTTCTTCCTCCTCTTCTTCATTTTCCTTATTTGCCTCTTCTAAGACCTCGGTATAAGGTCTTGCAGGGCGTTCAAAGATAGAGGGCTTATGCGGAACATACTCTTCCGGCTCCTCCGCGTCTTCAGGCTCATCGAGATATTCCTCTTCGGAATCTTCCTCACCCTCTTCGTCATAAGGAGCTTTTTCCGCGCTTTCCTCTTCGGGGAAAGAATCCTTTTCCAGATCTACCTCTTCCAGAAGATCATCCTCTTCCTCTTCATGATCGGATACGATATCAAAATACTCGATGAACTTCGGTCTATCCTCTGCAAGTCGATCGAAATGATCCACTTCATCAATTAAAACAACGGAAGAAGCATCCTTCGGATGAAGAATATATTCCTCAATTTCATCTAAAACGGAATATTTCAATTTACCGGCATGCTCAATGATTAAGTCTCTCTCCTGCAATTTATCTGCAAAAACGGCAAAGCCCTTTTCATTCAGCTTATCTGCACTGACCTTTGCCACTTTAAAATTGAGATTATGTTCTTTATGGAAATACTTGATTTCCTCTACTGCAATATGAAAAGCTTCCTCTATCGTTTTCGCTTCAACAATCATGTGGTAGTTCGGAAAGCTTCCCTTTGTCGGCTCATTTTTCTATGGAAGCACTCTCTACAGCCGGTTCTGAACTTGCTTTTGTTGTAGCTTCTTCTAAGTTAGCCTTTTCCGGTTCCGCTTCTCCCAAAGAAATTCTGTCATCTGACTGTAGGTCCTGCTTCTCTTCCGCTACAGAAACTTGCTCTTCTTCGAATGAGGGCTGCTCCACATTTTCCTCTTCAGGAGCAATCTGCTGCATCTTCGGAAGTTCGGAAGCATCCGCTTCCATGTCTTCATCAAGGTAGCCTTCTTCTGAATCAGCTTTTACCAAAGTCTCCTGAACCACTGTCTTTGGCTCCTCATTATATTCTTCTTTTACAATAGTACGAGGTGCTTCCTCTTCCTTCAGCGGGCGGTAGTGGAGCTTTAAGTCCATTGCCTTATCCACATATTTTCCCATACCGAAGAGTAAAATCATCTTATCGCAGGTACGAACACAATCGTCCTCTCTTCCCGCCTCTCCGTAAAGCTTTGCCAATTCGTAAAAGCCACTGCTCTTCCAGTTCCGTTTCCGTGAACTGTTCCAAAGGACCGACAAGCTGTTCCGCCCTTGCTCCCTTGGCTTTCAAAATCATATACTGTAAAAGGAATTTGCGAGGATCCTCCGGACTTACATCCATAAACTCTCTGTAAAACTCCACCGCATCATCAATAGCACCGGAGCTTAAGGATAGCTCGGACAGCTTATATAGGAAGCGCTTTCCGACCGGAGCTCTTTCAAAGGCAAGTAATAAAATATCCTTTGCTTCCTCATACTCTCCGTTTTTTTCATAAATTTCCGCAATTGAAGAAAGCAAATTTGCATTGCGAACTCTATTCCAGTCAATGGTGTCGGCAATCTGCATCGCCGTCTTATAGTCTCCCTGCCCGCTTAACTTTTTTTAATTTGCTCTGCTTTAATGCTAAACTCGTACTTATCCATATTTCCCCTTTTTCCTTTATAAGCTGACTCTTCCGTCCAATGCTCTAAGAGTGTTATTTCATCTATATTTTCTATATCTCCCCCCACAGGAACTCCTGAAGCGATACGGCTTAGTTTGATTCCCAGCGGTTTAATGAGCTTTACGATGTAGCTCGCGGTAGTTTCCCCCTCTAAAGAAGAATTCGTGGCAATGATTATCTCTTCCACATCACCCGGCAGGCGTTGCATAAGCTCTTTTAAGCGAATATCATCCGGTCCGATACCCAAAAGCGGTGATATTGCTCCATGTAGGGACATGGTAAACTCCATTGTATCTTCCTACTCTTTCATAAGCTCCCATATCTCTTGGATTCTCTACAACCATGATCTGCCTGTGATTTCTTCCTTCATCCCTGCATACCGGGCAAAGCTCTTCATCCGTCAAGGTACAGCAACATTTGCAGTAGCGTATGCTGTCTCTTGCTCTTTTTATACTGTCGGAAAGAGCATAGGCACTTTCCTTCTCTTCATTAATGATGTGATAAGCCAAGCGCTGTGCAGACTTCGCACCGATACCGGGAAGTCTGGAAAGCTCCTGCACCAGTTTATCCATATCTTTGGAAAAATATTCCATTAAAATCCTAAGCCCATTCCCCCTGTCAATCTGCCCATTTCTTGACTGGAGTCCTTCTCTATCTCAGTTAACGCTTGGTTTACCGCAAGCGCAATCATCTCTTCCAAGGTCTCTACATCCTCCGGATCTACTGCATCCTTATTAAGGCTCACCTTTAAGACTTTTTTTTCTCCACTGATCACAATCTTTACGGCACCGCCGCCGGCCTGTCCGGTATATTCCTTCTTGGCCAGTTCCTCCTGTGTCTCCTCCAGCTTCTTCTGCATCTTCTGGTATTGTTTCATCAGATTGTTCATATTCATGCCGGGCATTCCTCCGGCAAAACCGCCATGCTTAGCCATTATTCCTCCCTGGAAAAAATTCTTTTTACATAATCAAAATCTTTGCTATTTTATCATGAATCCGATAGATAAATCTATTACTTTTTCTTATTTTTACCTTACAGCAGAAGCTTTTTAATAGATTTTTGCCTGCAAAAAAATGCAATAAAAAAACGATTCAAAGCTAATTATCCGTGATTTCTATGGGCATATCGATTTTTTTCCAGTTCTTCATCGGAAATATAGCGGGTACTCCGTTCTCTTTGCTCCGCAGCCCCGATATGAAAAATGATATTCTATACGATACTTTTCCTTCAGAACTTCCTCCAAGGAATTATTGGAAGATAAAAATATTCCGCTGACATCATCCATTGGAATAATCAGCATGGATTTCTTATCCTTCCCGGGATAAATACGGGACTTCACAAGAGCCCCTCGCATGGGCTGCGGAAAATAGCTGGGCACAACTGCCCAGTTTTTCTTTAACTCCTGGTAATCTTCAAACTGTGCTTGAGGAAGTTTTATCGTTTTTTCCTGTTCTGTCTCTACAGGGTTTTCCGATACATTCTTTCCTCCTTCCAAGACAGAAGCGCCCTCCACAATACGAACACCCTTCCGAAGCCCTTCTTCAAGCTCCTGCATACGTTGCTGCAAAGCATCCGCTGTTCCTTCCGTTTCCGGATAAGCAAGCTTCATTAAGCAGGTTTCAAGGAGTACCCGCTTTTGATTGGCATAGCGAAACTGCTGTAAAAGCTCGGAAAAGAGACGAATACCTCTAAGAATCTCCTCCATGGGCATGGATTCCGCATCCTTCAAAAGTCTGTTTTTGTTTTCCTCTGATAAATCCACTAAGCCTTGCAGATTCTTAACGGACTTCGCAAGCATCATATTCCTAAAATAGCTTAAAAGATCCGAAACATATTGGCTAAGCTCCTTACCTTGCTCAAGGACAGTCGCAATATTTTCCATAACCGCTTGAATATTTTTATGCCGTAAAGCGGAGATCATATCGGAAAATACCGCAGTATCAACGGCCCCCAATACCTTCAAGGCATCTTCATAGGAAATTTCCTGTTGAAAATCATAGCTTGCGCACTGGTCCAGAAGACTAACGGCATCTCGCATGGATCCGTCTCCCATACGGGCTATATAGTCCAAGGCTTCTTCGGAAATGGCAATATTCTCCTCTTTGGTAATCATTTCGAGTCTTTTTGCTATTGTCTCTACAGATATACGCTTAAAGTCATAGCGCTGGCAACGTGACAAAAATGGTAATCGGTAAAGCGTTTGGCTCCGTAGTTGCAAGAATAAAAATTACATACTCAGGAGGTTCTTCCAAGGTCTTTAAAAAAATGCATTAAATGCTGAAGGAGAAAGCATATGAACTTCATCAATGATATAGACCTTATATTTCATATCGACAGGCGGGTACTCCACCTGTTCCCGAATCAAACGAATGTCGTCTACTCCATTATTGCTTGCTGCGTCCATCTCATAAACATTGATACTGGTATTTGACAAAATGGACTTACAATTCTTGCATTCGTTGCAAGGATTCCCGTTAATAGGATGTTCACAGTTTACTGCTCGGGCAAGAATCTTTGCCAAAGAAGTTTTCCCGGTTCCCCTTGTACCGCAAAAAAGGTAGGCATGACCTACCCTTCCGCTACTTACCTGATTTTTAAAGGATCTTGTGATAGCATCCTGTCCGACTATGTCATCAAAATCCTTGGATCTCCATTTTCTATATAAGGCTGTATATCCCAATAAGCTGTCCTACTTTCTTATTTTTCATCACCGAAGGAAATACCCAGCAATCTTGCTTCCTTAACAATTCCTGATTCCGGATCCACGGTCTTTAATTTTCCGGCAATGTCAGCAAGAGGAACTGCTACGATTTCCGTATTTTTCAAAGCAAGCATATAGCCGAATTTTTCCTTCTTAATCAGTCTCGCCGCCTCTGCACCGATTCTGGTTGCAAAAACCCTATCATAAGGAACAGGATGTCCACCTCTTTGTGTATGACCCGGCACGGTAACTCTTACTTCTGCACCTGTTTTTTCTTCAATCTCCTTTGCCAGTTTATAGGCAACAGAAGGGTGCAGCTTTCTTTCCTCTGCAATCTTCTTTTTTAATTCCTTCTTTGTCAGCTTGGAATCTTCTTCGGAAATAGCCCCCTCAGCAATTGCAATAATGGAAAAGCGAGAGCCTCCGGCATGACGCTCTGCAAGCTTCTTACAAACAGAATCTACATTGTACGGAATTTCAGGAAGTAATATGATGTCTGCACCGCCGGCAAGCCCTGCATACAAAGTAAGCAGCCCAACCTTATGTCCCATAATCTCTACAATAAAGACTCTTCCGTGACTTGCCGCAGTTGTATGAATGCAATCAATTGCATTGGTAGCTACCTCTACTGCAGAGTAAAATCCGAAAGTCATATCTGTACCATAAAGGTCATTGTCAATGGTCTTCGGGCAGGCAACAATATTCAATCCTTCTTCGCTAAGAAGATTTGCCGTCTTTAAAGAGCCATTTCCTCCTAAAACGACAAGACAATCCAAGCGAAGCTTTCTATAGGTATGCTTCATTGCTTCCACCTTATCCAGACCATTTGCATCCGGCTCATGAATCAGCTTAAATGGAGTTCTGCTGGTCCCCAGTATAGTTCCGCCTTCCGTAAGAATACCAGAGAAATCCGACTTTTCCATTCTTCGATACTCGTCGTAAATCAGTCCTCTATATCCATCTATAAAACCATAAATCTCAACGTTATCAAATAAGTTAAATAAGATTTACCAACACCTCTCATAGTAGCATTGAGTGCCTGGCAATCCCCTCCACTGGTTAAAATACCAACACGCATAATTCTCCTCTCCTACTTGAAAAACTGCAGTTTACTTGTAGAACAAATTTTTCCGAATCAATCTTCTATTCTCACCGTATAAGATTTCTCCTATACAATAGAGTATAGCGGATTTCATTGCAAGTATATCGTTGTTCTATATTAGTTTATTACCCTATTTTAGTTTATTATTCTATTTTAGTTTATTATTCTATTTTTAGTTTCAATTTTCAAAAAGGAACCCCTTAGGGTTCCGGGTTAGCAGGAGATGGATTTGAACCAACGACCTTCGGGTTATGAGCCCGACGAGCTACCAGACTGCTCCATCCCGCGATGATATGGAAATGGGGCCTACAGGGGCTCGAACCTGTGACCCTCTGCTTGTAAGGCAGATGCTCTCCCAGCTGAGCTAAGACCCCATATAAAGACATTTCTGTCTTAGTGGATGGAGGTGGATTCGAACCACCGAAGTCAGTGACAACAGATTTACAGTCTGCCCCCTTTGGCCACTCGGGAATCCATCCATATATAAAAGCCCTTAGGCTAGCGACCCGGAACGGATTCGAACCGTCGACCTCCGCCGTGACAGGGCGGCGCTCTAACCAACTGAGCCACCGGGCCATTTCGTACCTGCTTCTTTAATTAAGAAGTTTATATCTTAGTGAGTACTTAGTAATCCCCGGAGTCTAATTCTCCAACAACTACCTTTCCTCAGAAAAACAACATATCAAAGAAATAACTCTAGAAGTAAAACAAATCAATCAGACGCATTGGATAAGCCCTCGACCTATTAGTAACTGTCAGCTGAATGTATTGCTACACTTACACCTCAGTCCTATCTACCTCGTTCTCTTCAAGGGGTCTTACTCTTAACGATGGGATATCTCATCTTGAGGTTGGCTTCACGCTTAGATGCCTTCAGCGTTTATCCATTCCCAACTTGCCTACCCTGCGATGGGATTGATTCCCAACAGGTTCAGCAGAGGTCAGTCCATCCCGGTCCTCTCGTACTAAGGACAGATCCTCTCAAATATCCTACGCCCGCGCCGGATAGGGACCGAACTGTCTCACGACGTTCTGAACCCAGCTCGCGTACCGCTTTAATGGGCGAACAGCCCAACCCTTGGGACCGACTTCAGCCCCAGGATGCGATGAGCCGACATCGAGGTGCCAAACCTCCCCGTCGATGTGAACTCTTGGGGGAGATCAGCCTGTTATCCCCAGGGTAGCTTTTATCCGTTGAGCGATGGCAATCCCACTTTCATACCACCGGATCACTAAGTCCGTATTTCTACTCTGCTTGGTCCGTCAACCTCGCAGTCAGGCTCCCTTATGCCTTTACACTCTTTTGGATGGTTTCCAACCATCCTGAGGGGAACTCTTTGAGCGCCTCCGATACTCTTTCGGAGGCGACCGCCCCAGTCAAACTCCCCACCTGACATTGTCCCTTGACCGGTTTACGGCCTAAGGTTAGAAATCCAATAACATAAGGGTGGTATCCCAACAACGACTCTGATAAAACCGAAGTCCTATCTTCTCAGTCTCCCACCTATCCTGTGCATACATTACCGAATCCCAGTATCAAGCTGGAGTAAAGCTCCATGGGGTCTTTCCGTCCTGGCGCGGGTAACCAGCATCTTCACTGGCACTTCAATTTCACCGGGTGCATTGTTGAGACAGCGCTCAAATCATTACGCCTTTCGTGCGGGTCGGAACTTACCCGACAAGGAATTTCGCTACCTTAGGACCGTTATAGTTACGGCCGCCGTTTACTGGGGCTTCAATTCAAAGCTTCGATTGCTCTAACCTCTCCTCTTAACCTTCCAGCACCGGGCAGGCGTCAGCCCATATACTTTACCTTACGGTTTCGCATAGACCTGTGTTTTTGCTAAACAGTTGCTTGAGCCTTTTTCTCTGCGGCCCAGTTGCCTGGGCACCCCTTCTCCCGAAGTTACGGGGTCATTTTGCCGAGTTCCTTAACAATGCTTCTCCCGCCGGCCTTAGGATTCTCTCCTCATCTACCTGTGTCGGTTTGCGGTACGGGCTTACTAAACACTATAGCGGCTTTTTCTCGCCACAGAGTTAAAGAGCTTCTCTACTTGATTTCGATCCGCATCAGGTCTTCAGATTGTATAGCGGGTTTTCCTACTACACTCCTACCTCCCTTGCACCGGTCTTCTCATTCCCGGCTCTCTCTTTCTCCATGTGTCCCCACATTTCTGATTTAGTAAGGTACTGGAATCTACACCAGTTGTCCATCGACTACGCGTCTCCGCCTCGCCTTAGGCCCCGACTTACCCAGGGCAGATCAGCTTTACCCTGGAAACCTTAGATATTCGGCCTGGAGGATTCTCACCTCCATCTCGCTACTCATTCCGGCATTCTCTCTTCAAAACAATCCACGGCTCCTTCCGGTACCGCTTCATCTCGTTTTCAATGCTCCTCTACCGATGGTTTACACCATCCCTAAGCTTCGGTGTCATGTTTTAGCCCCGTTAATTT